>OBZW01000039.1_pt1 | contig 150912 bp, 143 predicted proteins | sample 1477021 | NCBI WGS metagenome assembly OBZW01 (sample SAMEA2580262, study PRJEB22360) | human gut metagenome | biome: human gut; feature: human-associated habitat; material: faeces | place: Denmark | collected 2008/2010
AGAGTAGCTGACTACGGATCAGCCGGTTACAGGTTTGAATCCTGTCGCGATCACTGAAATCCTCTGCATATTATGTGGAGGATTTTATTTTTTGCCCATTTCATCGAAGAAAATGTATCTTCAATCCTGGAAAAATCACCCTTCACATTACTCTATCCATCGTGATAGAATTAAAGTGAAGGGTGATTCATTTATATACCGCAACAAGAATCGGTTTTCCTTGTATTAGCATTTAATATTTAACTCGTTCAAGACCTTACGTATCGCTTCAAACGTAGTAATTCGAGTAGGAACCAATGGCAAACGAAGTTTATTTTCAATCATTCCCATTGCGTTCAACATAGATTTTACTCCTGCAGGATTCCCGTCTACAAATAACAGGTTAAATAATTCCGTAAATTTGTGATGAATAGTCAGTGCATTAGCAAAGTCTCCTTGTAGTGCCAAACGCGTCATACGACTGAATTCGCGAGGAAAAGCGTTACCAATTACTGAAATTACGCCAACAGCTCCTAATGTAATCAAGGGAAACGTGATACCATCGTCTCCGGAGATAACATTAAAATTTTCCGGTTTATTTTTTATGATATCATCCATTTGTGTAATATTACCGGATGCTTCCTTAATGGCAATAACATTATTGAAGTCACGTGCAATGCGCAAAGTAGTCTCGGCGGTCATATTTACTCCTGTACGTCCCGGAACATTATACAATACAATAGGAAGTTCCGTTGCTTCCGCAATCGCTTTATAATGTTGATAAATACCTTCTTGGGAAGGTTTATTATAATATGGCACAACAGACAATATAGCGTCAACTCCTGTAAAATCATCGTTTTTCAGAGTTTCTACAATGGCGCGAGTATTATTACCACCTACCCCCAACAGAATAGGAATTCTTCCGTTAACGCGGTCGATTACCATTTTTTTTATGGTTTTCTTTTCTTCTTCAGTAAGAGTCGGTGTTTCGGCCGTAGTTCCCAGCACACACAAGAAATCCGCATTATTCTGCAAGAGATAGTCTACCATGCGCATCAGCGCGTCATAGTCAACGCTCTCATCCTCTTTGAAAGGAGTAATCAGTGCTACCCCCATTCCTTTCAATTTAGTCTGTATCATGAGTTTTAATTATAATCTCTAATTTATTTAGCCGCAAAAGTACGAATATTTTTCTTATCTTACGATATAAGTTTCAGAAATTCGTCCTCGCTTAGTATGGTTATTCCTAGTTTTTTTGCTTTTTCCAGCTTTGCAGGTCCCATATTCTCTCCAGCAAGTATAAAACTAGTCTTTGCAGAGATGCTTCCCACGTTCTTTCCACCATTCTTCTCAATGAGCTCTTTATATTCATCACGCGAATGATGAGTAAATACGCCGCTGATAACGATAGATTGTCCGGCAAGTTTATCCTTATATTCGCTTAAGTCCTCCTCGGTACGATAAAGTTGTAATCCTGCAGCCTTCAATCTGTTAATTAGCTCACAATTTGACTCATTAGCAAAATATGAAAGGATACTTTGAGCTATTTTTTCGCCGATTTCATCGATACTTATCAATGTTTCAAGATCCGCCTGCTGCAATTCATCTATATTCTCAAATGACTTGGCAATTTTCTTCGCTACTGTTTCACCCACAAAACGAATTCCCAAAGCAAAGATCACACGTTCAAAAGGAACGGCTTTACTTTGAGCAATTCCTGTTATGATATTCTCAGCAGATTTCTCACCCATACGGTCCAGTCCTTTAATATTTTCAACTGACAGATCATATAAATCAGCCGTATTGTGAATCAATCCCAATCGATAGAACATATCCACTGTTTCCGGCCCTAATCCATCAATATTCATGGCTTTCCGACTAATAAAGTGCTCTATTTTACCCTTAATCTGAGGAGGGCATGCTGTTTCATTAGGGCAATAGTGGGCAGCTTCACCTTCATATCTCACCAATTTGCTATTACATTCAGGACAATTAGTAATAAACCTGACCTTTTCACCTAACATAAAACTACGCGCGTCCTTATCCACTCCGGTAATTTTAGGAATGATTTCCCCACCTTTTTCTACATATACCATGTCTCCGATGTGCAAATCAAGCCCCTCAATAATATCTGCATTGTGCAATGACGCACGTTTCACGACAGTTCCCGAAAGTTGGACCGGATCTAAATTGGCTACAGGTGTGACTGCTCCCGTTCGACCAACCTGATAAGTAACTTTATTTAGACGAGTCAGCGCCCGTTCCGCTTGAAATTTATAGGCAATTGCCCACCTGGGAGATTTTGCTGTGAAACCCAGATTCTTTTGCTGTCTAAGACTATTTACCTTTAAAACAATACCATCAGTCGCAACAGGTAAATTTTTCCGTTCAACATCCCAATAATTGATAAATTCAAAGACTTCTTCCAGTGTTTTGCATTTACGTGTCAGATCAGAAATCTTAAATCCCCATTTTGCTGCTTCCTGAAGATTCTCATAATGCCCGTCGCAAGGCAAATTATCGCCCAACAAATAATACAAATACGCATCCAACTTACGAGAAGCTACAATCGCTGAATTTTGAAGTTTCAATGTTCCGGACGCCGCATTTCTTGGATTGGCAAAAAGAGGTTCTTCGCGAGCTTCTTTTTCACGGTTCAGCTCCTCGAACACTTCCCATGGCATAAGAATCTCTCCACGAATCTCAAAAGAAGAAGGATAATTATCGCCATGCAATACAAGTGGAATAGAACGGATTGTCTTTACATTATCTGTCACATCGTCACCTTTTTCTCCGTCACCACGAGTGACGGCACGAACTAACTTTCCGTCTTCGTAAGTTAACGAAATGGATGTTCCGTCGTATTTCATCTCACAGCAAATCTCAAAATCTTCATTCAATGCTTTGCGAACCCGATCATAAAAATCTGTCACTTCAGCTTCCGAATAAGTATTTGCCAAAGATAACATAGGATATTTATGTGCTACCTGCGTAAAATTCTTATTTATATCACTGCCTACACGCATTGTAGGCGAATTTTCATCTTTATATTCCGGGTGAGCCTGCTCCAAGTCCTGAAGTTCACGTATCTTCTCGTCAAACTCCTTGTCGGATATTTCGGGAGCATTCAACACGTAGTAATTATAGTTATGCCGATGAAGTTCGGCACGTAATCCTTCTATTTTCTCTTTTATATCCATAATTCTTAGATTGTTTAAGGCAAAAATACAGGTTTATCTTTGAATATTTGTACTTTTGCGAAAAATTAAAGATTATGCGTATTGATATTATAACGGTTTTGCCAGAGATGATTGAAGGCTTTTTCAATTGTTCGATAATGAAACGAGCTCAAAACAAAGGACTTGCAGAGATTCATATCCATAATCTCCGCGATTATACTGAAGATAAATATCGTCGTGTAGATGATTATCCTTTCGGAGGATTTGCCGGTATGGTAATGAAGATCGAACCTATTGAACGTTGCATCAATGCTTTGAAAGCAGAACGTGACTATGACGAGGTGATTTTTACTACTCCTGACGGAGAACAATTTAATCAGCCTATGGCCAATTCTCTTTCTTTGGCTCAGAACCTGATTATTCTTTGCGGCCATTTTAAAGGAATAGATTTTCGTATCAGGGAGCATCTGATTACGAAAGAAATCAGTATAGGAGATTATGTATTGACAGGTGGTGAACTGGCAGCGGCAGTTATGGCAGACGCTATTGTCCGCATCATTCCCGGAGTCATTTCCGATGAACAGTCTGCTCTTTCGGATTCATTTCAGGATAATTTGTTGGCAGCACCGGTATATACACGGCCAGCCGATTATAATGGTTGGAAAGTTCCCGATATCCTATTGTCCGGACACGAAGCCAAAATTAAAGAATGGGAGTTGCAGCAATCATTAGAACGTACGAAAAGACTTCGTCCTGATTTATTAGAAGAATAACTTGATTGTAAAAATACATGCAAATAAAAACGACGGTGGAAATGGATTGAGTTTTCACCGTCGTTTTTTATTTATGACCTGTTCAAGGATTTTATTTAATTTTCCTCATACGCATTTTTTCTTGATAATTCCTTTATTTAAAAAGACTCTTTCAATAAGTATATGTTAAGAGGAAAATAACACTTATTCATGAAAATTTATGCGAAGGGTTATCATGTGTTTTCAATTATACCTCAAGTGCACCTATTATTTCTTTCACAGACTTACATCCATGTCTATCCAAGTAATTATTTATACCTTCTGCTACTTTAACCGTAACAGCTGGATCTATGAAATTTGCTGTACCAATCTGGATAGCTGACGCACCGGCAAGCATAAATTCAACGGCATCTTTCCAGTTCATGATACCTCCCAATCCTATGACCGGAATATTTACTGCTTTAGCAACTTGCCAAACCATGCGTAATGCTATCGGTTTTACGGCAGCACCGGACATTCCTCCAGTTACAGTCGACAGGATAGGACGTTTACGCTCTGCATCAATGGCCATTCCCAGCAATGTATTGATTAATGACACGCTATCTGCACCACTTTCTTCTGCTGCACGGGCTATTTCTGTAATATCAGTCACGTTCGGAGAGAGTTTTACGATAAGTGTCTTTTTGTAAGCTGAACGTACTGCTTTTACTACTTCAGAAGCTCCTTTTGCTGACACGCCAAAGGCCATGCCACCTTGCTTTACATTAGGGCATGAGATGTTTAACTCTATGGCAGGAATTTTGTCAAGTTCATTAATAATTTCGGCTGTTTTCACATAATCTTCAATGGCAGATCCCGATACGTTTACAATCATATTCGTCCGGATGTCTTTTATACGGGGATATATATGCTCTACAAAGTAATCAACTCCCTTATTTTGCAGTCCCACAGCGTTTAACATCCCCGAAGGAGTTTCTGCCATACGCGGATATGGGTTTCCTTCACGTTTGTGAAGGGTTGTCCCCTTTACAATGATACCACCTATTCGCGCTATATCAATGAAATCAGAGAACTCTTCGCCATATCCAAATGTACCCGATGCGGTCATCACCGGATTTTTCATTTGTAATTCACCAATATTTACACTTAAATCTGCCATAGTAGTTTATTTATATTAAAAACAGGACCTTCTTTACATACACACAAGTGACCTTCTGTCGTGTTCTCCACACAACAAAGACAGGCACCGATTCCACAAGCCATTGTGTTTTCCAAAGAGACTTCACATTCTATCTGATTACTTTTGGCATATTTTGCCACCGCTACCATCATCGGCTTGGGACCGCAAGTATAAATCTGTTCAAAACGCACCTTATTTAATATGGAATGTTGGGTAACATATCCTTTTTCTCCGTGACTGCCATCTTCCGTAGTAGTATACACTTCGCCATATTTAACAAATTCTTCCAGTTGCAACAGATCCTTATCACTACGTGCACCCAAAAGAAAGGTAGGTTTATGACCATTCTTAGCCAATTGCTCGCCCAAATATAACATCGGTGCTGTTCCAACACCTCCACCAACTAACAAAAGCTTATCTGAAGGATTCTGAGGCATTGTATAGCCATTTCCTAATGGAAGTACCACATTGATAACATCACCCGGATTTACTTCTGCCAATCGCCTTGTTCCGTCTCCAAGCAACTGGATGAGAAACCACACTTCGTTTCGCTGTTTGTCTACAAAATTAATAGAGATAGGGCGACGCAAGAATGTAGTAGGCGAACCGTCCACCCGAAGTTCGGCAAACTGTCCCGGTAGCATTTCGGGCAGCAATGACTGAGAAGTCAACTTTAGCAATACATAGTTAGCATGCAGTTTGATATTCTCAGTAACCGTCAGATCTAAAATAAATTTCTTCATGTATGGATATAAAAAGTATAAATTCGTATTCCGGGTACAAAGATACAGGAATTTGCTCAAACCTGCGATTTTACCACTTATTTTTCAGGTCTAAACGTTTCATAGGTATTATCATCAAAGAAAATTCTTATTTCAGTAATTTTCCTGGCAGGCTTTTCTATATACCTAATCTCTTGTTTTACAATCTCTTTAGGTGTATTTCCGGTACTTCTTAATGCCATTTCCTTGCGATTTTCCAAAGTAATCGTCTCTTTGGACGGATTTACAGGATTCTCATCAAACAAAGAAGGTTGATAATCACCATTAGAGGAAGCCAATGAAGATTCTTCAGCAGAAGCCAACATTTCACCTCTTCCATATAGTAACCATTCAAGATTTACGTAATTATAAGTCTGGTGAACTTTCATCACTACTTCCAGGCTTGGTTTGTTCCGGTCATTTAAAATATGTGAGAGAGTAGATTGCTGAACTCCGATTGTTTCAGCAAAAACTCTGGGAGGAACTTTTTCTCTCTCCATTATCATCCTAATTCTGTCTTTTATTTCCATATAGCCTTTTTTGATTACAATTGTGTGCATAACATGCTGATTTCACAAAAATACAAATCCTTTATGTGAATATACAAAGGTAAATATTTTGTTTCACAAATGCAAATCACAAATCTAAAAATATAGATATGACAAATGTGTGTATTTGTTTACTGATGTATTAGTATGTTTGTATACTCATAAAAACACTATCTTTCTAAATCATATTTCAAGTTTAATAAAAGGTGGTAAATAACTAATTATTAATTATATATTATTCGTAATTTATTTATTGATTTTGTTATTCACAAAAATACATTGTGTATAATATAGTCTGTTATAGTAAAAATTTAGATATCACATGCATATTACTGATAAACAGATGTATAAATGCGTAAAAATAAAGTGTTAACCCCTCTCCTTTCACCTTTATACTACTTTATTTATTCTTGTAATTTACATCATATACTTTTGTGTATAGCTTCTTCTCGTTACACTTGTGTTTGCATTACAATATTATATTTTACAAACGGAAAGTGTAAGATACACAAAAGTGAAATTGAGTAGTTGCATCAGCAATAAAACAAGAGAAAAAATCTATAATTCACTCATGTATATCGAACGCTTTTCAAATCATCTTTTACATGTCAGGTCTAAAATGGTAAATCCTTGCAATATTTACGTACTCTTCACCTATTCTCTACTTTTTTTCAATTCTAGAGGCCTTATTTTTATCATAATAATCTATAATACAGAGTGTTATTCCCATTTTTATGATATTAATCTTTAGATAAACTAGAAAAAATGGGGAGATTATTACAGAAAATCATAAAACTATCAAAATGACAGACCAGGTTTTAAACAAAAGGAAGTTTCTCTTTCGTTTTCGCTTAAAAAATCAAGAGGATATTATATACATTACAAGTTTTGATTTAATCTTGATTTTTCAATGGGATTTATTAAAAGAGACAAAATTCGGGAATCAAGTAAGATGAAAACAAAACGGGAAAAGTAACTCAGAAACACATATTTTCTATCAGGAAAAACAGATAAAGAAAGTGTGGTAATTTTGTAAAATATTCAGTTTAAAATTAGGATGCTAACTATTCATTTGGAAGGTTCAATATAGAGAATATAATAAGAGGTATATACTTACTTGAATGACAGTAAAAGTATATACCTCTTATTGATGTGAAACAGTCGCTTTTTCTAATGAAGAATTTTAAACACTAATTCACGCAGAATATCTCCGTCCGACATAGAACTATTTTTCACTCCTTTTGATTTTGCATCAGCATATCGTATTTCTCCAACGATTTGCATCGTCTTAACTCCGCTATATTTACGCATTGCCGCCATATAATCTTTAGCTTGCCAGGGCGTTCTTAGTCCTAACATTGTAGCGATTCCCTGCTCCGATTTGTCAGGAGCATAATATGCCAACATTAAGTTGGAATAGAAACTAAACAGCAGAGACAATGTCATTTGAATCGGGTTAGTTTTCGGATTCTCCTCAAAATATTTTATTATTTTATTTGCTTTAAGAATGTCTTTTTCCACTAGTGCACTTCGCAATTCAAAGTTATTATAATCCTTGCTAATGCCGATATTCTTTTCAATCTGTTCGGGAGTAACACGTTTCTGTCCTGCGGGTAAAGTAATAATCAATTTCTCCAGTTCTCCTGTCAGCCGACTTAAATCTGAGCCGACAAAATCAGCGAGCATGACTGTTGCCTTGGGTTCCATGTCTACGCCTTTCCGTTTCATGTAAGAAGCAATGAAGGCTGGGAGCTGTGCATCTTTTATCTTTTTAGATTCAAACAGCACACCCGTCTTTTCAACTTCGGCGGCCAACTTCTTTCTGCGGTCCAATGTACCATGCTTATGGCATATTACCAAGATAGTTGAATGAAGCGGCTTCTGAAGATAGTAAGACAGTTCCTCCATGTTACGCACTGCTTGTGCCTCCTTGACTACTACCACTTGATGTTCGGACATCATCGGATAACGCTTGGCAGCATTTATGATAGTCGCTACATCTACATCAGCCCCGTATACCACAGTCAGGTTGAATTCCTTTTCCGTATCGTTCAACACATTATCAGTAATGTAATCGGCTATCAGGTCGATATAGTACGATTCCTCTCCCATTAAATAATAAATAGGACGATACTGCTTTGCCTTTAATTCCTTGAGGATATCATCACAGGTCAGCTCTTGTTTTGCCATATATATTTTTCAGAAAGACTGGGTTTACCAGTCAAATTTCAAGTGTTTAACAGTTTTCTTTTCATCAATAATCATACGCAGAGAAGCAATACCGATTTCAACATGCTCCTCTACATAATTTCTGGTAACCAAATTATCACTCTTATCTGTTTTTACTCCGTCGGGAGTCATAGGCTGGTCAGATACTAATAATAATGCACCGGTAGGAATGTGGTTGGCAAAGCCACAACTAAACAAAGTTGCAGTTTCCATGTCGACCGCCATAGCCCGTGTCTTTTTCAGATATTCCTTGAATACATCATCATGTTCCCAAATACGGCGGTTGGTAGTATATACGGTACCGGTCCAATAGTCGCGGCCTTTGTCACGGATTGACGAAGAAACGGCACGCTGTAACATAAATGCGGGTAATGCAGGAACTTCAGGAGGAAAATAATCGTTGGAAGTTCCCTCCCCACGGATAGCCGCAATAGGAAGAATCAAGTCGCCAAGCTGGTTTTTCTTGTCGATACCGCCACATTTTCCCAAGAATAAACACGCTTTGGGACGAATAGCCCCCAGCAAGTCCATGATGATAGCAGCGTTGGGACTTCCCATACCGAAGTTAATCATTGTGATACCTTCGGCAGAAGCAGAAATCATATTTGCATCCCTTCCTAAAATAGGAACATTAAACTGATTTGCGAAAATCTCGACATACTTGTTGAAGTTAGTCAACAGAATATACTCTCCAAAATCCTCCAGGTTACGTTTTGTGTAACGAGGCAGCCAATTAGCTACGATTTCTTCTTTTGTTTTCATAATTATCTATTAAATTTGTGCTCCCGATGATGGGAACCATTATTTAACTTACAAAAATAATAAATGTTATCGTTAAACCTACCAGTATTCGACACTAAAATAAACGTACGAAACGGAAAAAATGTAATTTTCGACGTGATTCGCAAACGATATGTCGCTCTCACTCCGGAAGAATGGGTGCGTCAACACTTCGTTCACTTTCTTATTGCACACAAAGGATATCCGACCGCCCTTCTTGCCAATGAAGTAATGGTAAAGTTGAACGGCACTACCAAGCGGTGTGATACAGTGCTCTATCGCAGGGATTTGTCGGCACGCATGATTGTGGAATACAAGGCACCGCACATTGAAATCACACAGACCGTATTCGATCAGATAACCCGGTATAATATGGTACTGAAAGTAGATTACCTGATTGTCAGCAATGGAATGCAACACTATTGCTGCCGAATGGATTATGAACACCAGAGTTATATTTTCCTCCAGGATATTCCAGACTATAATAACTTATAAAAAAGAGTGTCGCTATCCGGTCACGATAGCGACGTTATGTAAAGCACATACCGTCACTATCACATCCATCTACCGACACCCTGATTCAGTCGTCTTCCGGATACTTTCCGGATAGTATTCTATCTTTACATACTCCCTTCCTGCTTATCGTTGTTTCCTTTCTTCTTGCTGAATTTCTCCTGCAATTTCTGCATTAATTCATAGAAGTTAGGTATATAAACCGTTGCCAGCAGTGTATTCATTGCCATACCAAAAACAACGGCGGCACCTAATGCAATGCGGCTCTGTGCACCTGCTCCAGAAGCAAATAATAACGGCATTACTCCCAATACAAAAGCAAAAGACGTCATTAGGATAGGACGCAACCTGACGTGTCCGGCTTCAAATGCCGACTCACGGATAGAGTTACCCTCGGCATGGAAGTCGCGGGCAAACTCCACAATCAGAATACCATTCTTGGCAGAAAGCGCAACAAGCAAGATAATACCGATTTGAGTATAGATGCTGACCGGAGTTCCCATTACCAGACAGCCTATCATAGCTCCCAATAATGCTACCGGCAATCCGATAACAGCCGCCACCGGACTCGTCCAGCTTTCATATTGTGCAGCCAAAACCAGAAAGGCAACAATCAGAGCCATTACTAAAACAATGGTAGTTGTATTCCCGGCCTGCGTCTCCTGATAAGCAACGGAAGTCCATTCATAACCAAATTCATCGCCCAACTGTTCCTTGAACAATGCTTCCACTTCTTGAATGGCTTGCCCTGTGCTACTTCCCGGAGCGACATTGCAAGTCAGAGAAGCAGTCGAGTACATATTATAACGGTTGATCTGATCCTGTCCTAACTGTTCCTCCACCTTAGTGAAAGATGAAAAAGGCACCATTTCTCCTGCCGCATTGGGAACACTCAGTTTCAAGACATCATCAATCACCCGTTGCGCCTGGTCGCGCGCCTCTATCTTCACTTGGTAGATACGGCCGAATTCTACAAAATCATTTACATACGCCGCACCCATATAATAACTTAATGTAGAGAATACATCATTCAAAGCGATGCCCATAAACTGTACCTTATCCCGGTCGATATTCAGAAAATACTGGGGAACGTTTGCCTGATACTGGCTGGAGACGGAAGCTAAAGCCGGCTTGGAATGATAAGAGGCAAGCATGGCATTGATAGCCTGCTGCATTTCCGTCGGTCCCAGATTTCTCCGGTCTTCCAGCTGAAGCTGTAACCCGCCGGACGCTCCCAATCCCGGAATGGCGGGAGGAACCATGGCAAACACAGTCCCAGCCTGAATCGTCATATACGCTTCGCCATTAAAGCGGTTGACAACAGCGGTTGCCGTATGCTCCTTCCCTTTCCTTTCACTCCAGTTTTTCAGTACAACGAAATAAGTGGCCGAGTTACTTTGTTCTCCTCCGCCCATGACGGAAAATCCGGAGATTCCAATATAATTCTCCACTTCCGGATACGAATCTAGAATCCGGTTAATCTTGTCGCCTACCGCCTGTGTACGTTCCAGACTGGCTGCGGGCGGAAGTTGGACAACCGCAATAAAATACCCGTCATCTTCATCCGGAATGAATGTAGACGGCCAGTGCATAAAGAGCAACACGGCAATAGCCGTCAATATGCCATACGACACAAGAGCCATTCCGGGACGTGCCAACAACCATTTGACTATCTTATCATACGCTCCCTGCGTCTTATCATAAGCCTTGTTGAATCCTTTGTATATGAAGAAGTTAGAAGGCTTGCTCTTTTCCAGAAACAACGCACAGAGAGCAGGTGTCAATGTCAGGGAGTTGAAACCGCTCAATACGGTAGAAGCTGCAATAGTCAGCGCAAACTGTTTGTATAATTGTCCGGAAATTCCACTAATCAGCATAGTCGGAATAAATACTGCAAGCAACACAAGCACCACTCCGACGATTGGTCCGGTAATTTCTCCCATAGCTTTCGTCACAGCTTCACGAGTTGAATATTGTCCCGTTTCCAACAATCTCGAAGCGTTCTCCACCACCACTATGGCGTCATCCACCACTATGGCAACTGCCAAAATCAATCCGAACAATGTCAGTGTATTAATAGAAAAGCCGAATGCTGCCATTACCGCCAGTGTACCAATCAGAGACACCGGAATGGTAAGACAAGGAATAATCACCGCCCTCCAGTTCTGCAAAAACAGGAAAATCACAAGTATCACCAGCAGCGTTGTTTCAAAGAAAGTAACCATAACTTCATCAATAGAAGCATGAATCACATCCGTAGTATCCAACGTAACATTATAAGACACTCCTGCCGGGAAGTTGGCGGCCAGTTCCTGCATCTTGGCTTTCACTCCTTTCGAGACATCCAGCGAATTGGAACCCGGTTGCTGATAAATAGCAATAGCCGCCGTAGGCTGCCCTTTCAATCGGGACACCACACTGTAAGAAGCAGATCCCAGATCAATCCTGGCAATATCTTTCAGACGGAGCATGGCCCCATTCTGTTCGCGGCGGATGATAATATTTCCGAACTGTTCGGGAGAACTGAGCCGCCCCTGCACATTCAGTGTATATTGAAAAGCATTCTTATTCTCTTCCCCGATAGGCTGGCCGATATATCCGGCAGATACTTCCATATTCTGCGACTGGATAGACTGATAAACTTGTTGCGGTGAAATATTCCGGATACGCATTGCTTCCGGATCGAGCCAGATACGCATGGAGTAATCCCCTGCTCCCATTACATTCACGGCACCCACTCCGGGCACACGTGTCAACTGGTCGACGAGATTCAACTTTGCATAATTGGTCAGATACAGACTGTTGTAAACAGAATCCTGTGAGGTCATTGTCAGGAACATGACAATATTCGATGATTGTTTCTGTACAGTGACTCCCTGCACGACTACGGGTTCGGGGAGCGATGATTGTGCGACGCTTACCCTGTTTTGTACCTGGACGGTTGCCATATCAATATCCGTACCGACGGCAAATGTGATCGTCAAAGAATAGGCTCCCGAAGAAGATGAATTAGAGGACATATAAAGCATACCGTCTACCCCGTTCACCTGCTGTTCGATAGGAATACCTACTGTTTGGGCAACGGTTTCGGCATTTGCCCCCGGATAAACAGCAGATACCTGTACCGTTGGCGGTGTAATCTCCGGAAATTGCGCTACCGGCAATATATTGAGTGTCACCAGACCGGCTACTACAATCAGCAAGGCAAGGACGGTAGCAAATATCGGTCGGTTGATAAAAAACTTAGAAAACATAAGATTATAGTTTAGGATTAATATTCAGTTTACGGCATCGGTTTTATCTTCATTCCGTCCCTGACCTTCATCAGAGCCTTCGTGACATACCTGTCTTGCGGAGAAAGCCCTCCCGTCACTTGCCGTAAAGTATCACCTATCAACTGCCCTATCTCAATATGCCGGTAACGAACAATGTTAGAATCATTGACAAGATACAAGTATTTTCCCAACTGGTCCGTCCCGATAGAAGCCTCTTTTACCAACATGGCATTATCGGCTTCTCCATACGGTAACGTGATACTTACATATAATCCGCTCTTTAGTATCCCCTGCGGGTTGTCAAAGTTGGCACGAACTGTCAACGTTCCCGTATTCAAGTCCACGTTCGGAGACAGATAATCCAGTGTGGCCGGATACATTTCCGAACCTTCCTTGCCCAACTGAACCATTATTTTCTTCGGAAGTTCCTGTGCACTTTGCCGGTTGTTCATCAACATTCCCAGCCATTGGTTGTCAGCTACATTGAAATATGCGTACATTTGATTATCCTTATAGATAGTAGCCAAAGTGACAGGCTGCAACGAACCGCCCACATAGCTGCCTACATCAACAGTTGCTTTACTGATCGTTCCGTCAAACGGAGCGCGGACATAGCAATAGCTCAGATTCGTATGGGCCGTGCTCAAAGCTGCTTCCGCATTATTGACCGCCGCCACACCTTCTGCCACGGAAGATTCCGCTTGAAGTACCTGTATCTGACTCACGGCATCGCTTTTGACAGCTTCTTTCATACGGCTGTAATTGCTGCGGGCATATTCCAACTGGGCTTGGGCCGTTTTTAGTGCAGCTTCCGCCTGTTCCACCTTATCCTTATATAAGGTAGGTTCGATGACAAACAATAATTGTCCCTGTTTCACCCGTCCTCCCGCAGTATACGAAGTCGATTGCAGCGTTCCGTTCACTCTGGCCACCAAGTTTACAGTCTTTTCCGTTGTCAGATAGCCCGGATAATCTTTCGTCAGAGTTACATTCTTTATTATTGGTTTAGCTACGCTAATTTCCGGAGTTGGCATCCCTCCCATTGCTCCTGCGCTTTTTTTCTCCTTGCAACCGGTCAATATCGGCAGCGCAAAGAAAATATACATTAGTTTTTTCATATCCGTTACGTTAGGTTATATTTTTATTTATAGATTCTTTATTCTTGCCAACCGCCTCCCAAAGCCTTGTAGAGAGTTATCAACTGGAGTAGCGAATTCCCCTGTGCCTGTACCAACTGATTCTCATAGGACAACAAAGACCGCTGTGCATCCAACACATTCTGAAAGGGAGAAAGCCCCTGTTTATAAAGTTCCAATGAAAGTTTCAGTGTCTCAATTCCCTGATTGCGTACTTCGCGCAGCGCTACAATCTGCTTGATTGAATTCCGGTAAGAATTCATTGCATTATCTGTTTCCTGTACAGCAGTCAGGACAGTCTGATTGAATTGGTTAATTGATTCGTCCAGTTGGGCTTTAGCCAGTCGTGTAGCATTAACCAACTGCCCTCCGCTGAAAAGCGTCCAACTCATTGACGGTGCAATCTCATACATCATGCTTTTACTCTTTGTCAAGTCTTTCAAGTCACGAGCCGCATAACCGAACGAGCCTTTCAGAAAAACTTTCGGCAACCAGTCCGCCTTTGAAGCTCCGAGCAATGCCGCTTGTGCGTTCACGCTTCGTTCCGCACTCCGCACATCGGGACGTCTCATCAACAGATCGACAGGCATTCCCACGCCGATCGGTTCCATATAGTCGGGCAATGTTCCGACAGGTTCCAGTACCGGACGAATGTCCTGCGGATACATTCCCAGCAAAACTGCTAACATCGTAATATACTGATTGATACCGGCTTCCAGTTGTGGAATGGAAGCTTTTGTACTATATAACACAGACTTAGCCTGTGCGACATCCAGCTTAGCCACTAATCCAGTGTTATACCGTACTTCCGTGATTTTCAGTACTTCTTCCTGAGAAGCGCAGTTTTTATTCACAACTTCAAGTTCCTGTTGCAGTTCCCTCAAATTGATATAGGCCGAAGCCACTTCCGCCGCCATAGAAATCATTACTCCGGTATATTCCTCCTTACTGGCAGCAAAGTTCTCTTTCTGTGCCTTTACCCGTTTGCGGATACTACCGAACACATCAATTTCCCAACTCATGCTGAGTGATGCATCATAATAATGTTCCGTAGTTTGGGGAATTGAGCTTGTATTTCCACTTGTTTCCTGTCGGGTCCAACCGGCATTCAATCCGATTGAAGGAAAGAAATTGCCACGTTCGGCCCAAAGGTTGGCACGGGCAGCAGCGATGCGGTTAATTGCCATTGCAACGGAATAGTTACGGTCTACCGCCAAAACAATCAGAGAATCCAGTTTGCTGTCCCCGAAAGATTTCCACCAATGGTCGTCTACCGGAAGTGTCTGTTGAAACACTTCCCCATTTTCTTCCCAGCCGTTAGGGAGAGGAGCTTTCAAATAGCGGTTTGCAGTTTGCCCAACCGCAGTCACAGTTGAAAGAAACAAAAGGAGCGATATGCTCCATGCTCGTATGTTCATATTCAGTTCAGGTTTTTATGAAATGAAAAGATAACAACTAAAGGGTGAGTTTGTTTACCGGCGTAACGACAGAACAAAGTTTCTATTCAGTGTGATGTTATCTTGGGTACGAGATCCCTGTTTATACGGACACTGATAAAAAAAAGCCCTGCATTGTTGCAGGGCTTCCTATATTAAACAGTAACTTTAACTACTTGTTAATGGATGATTTCTCTTATTCAGCAGTTTTTCTTCTGATAGCTCTTTTAGTAGTTGGTGCCGGAGCTTCTTCTACCTTGTGCTCGATTTGTATGCCAGCCAATTCAGGGTCAATCATGATGCGTCCGCAATATTCGCAAACGATTACCTTCTTACGTGAACGGATGTCCAACTGTCTCTGAGGCGGAATCTTGTTAAAGCAACCACCACAAGCATCACGCTGTACGTATACAATACCCAAACCGTTGCGGGAGTTCTTACGGATACGCTTAAATGACTGTAACAAGCGCGGTTCGATCTTAGTTTCCAGGTCTTTAGCCTTGTCTCTCAGTTTTTCTTCTTCCTGCTTGGTTTCAGAAATGATTTCGTCCAGTTCGCCTTTCTTCTGTTCAAGGTCTTTCTGCCTTTCGTCAAGCACCAGTTCATTCTTTGCTACTTCAGCCTCTTTTTCTTCTTTATCTGCAGAATACTCTTTAATTCTCTTTTCACAAAGTTCGATTTCCAATGTCTGGAACTCGATCTCTTTGGTCAGGAAGTCGTATTCGCGGTTATTGCGAACGTTGTCCTGTTGCGACTTATATTTTTCTACTGAAGATTTAGCAGTTTCAATTTCCACCTTCTTGCCGGCAATAGCAACTCTCAGTTCCTCCACTTCTGCTTTGATCTTGTCGATACGAGTACTCAAACCAGCAATTTCATCTTCAAGGTCCTGTACTTCCAATGGAAGTTCACCTCTCAATGTTTTGATTTCATCAATCTTAGACAACATCGTTTGTAGTTGGAACAGCGTCTTCAACTTCTGTTCTACTGTCAACTCATTCGGATCTTTTTTTGCTTCTCTAGCCATTTTACTTACAAATATTTTATGGGATTCGTATTTATTTTACTCAATTGGAGCGCAAAATTAGGAAATAAATCCCGGATTATGGAATAAAAAATTTCTTTTGTATATTGTTCGCTTTCGTAATGACCAATTTCCGTCATCAGGATTTCCCCTTCGTGACCGAAATAATCATGATACTTTATCTCACCTGTAATAAAAACATCCGCTCCCGACCGGATTGCTTGTGGAAGCAGAAATGCGCCTGCACCTCCGCATAGTGCTACTTTTCGTATTTCCCTGCCCGTCAACTTATTATGGCGCAGACAACCAACCTCGAAGGTTTTTTTGATACGTTTCAGAAATTCAAGTTCGGTTTCCGATTTATCCAGTTCACCGACAATTCCCGAGCCTGCCTGTGTCCAGTCGTTCTGCAACGAATAAATGTCGAACGCCGGTTCCTCATAAGGATGAACGGCCAGCAAGGCTCTGACGACTGCCGATTTTTTGAATGCAGGGAGGATAGTCTCTATCCTTACTTCTCCTTCACGATGCAATTCGCCGATTGCCCCACAGAAAGGATGTGTTCCCTCCTTTGCCCGGAAAGTCCCCTCTCCTTCTAAATTGTAACTGCATGAATCATAGTTGCCTATGTTTCCGCATCCCGCAGCAAACAGCGCTTCCCGCACTGCATCAGCTTTCGTATTAGGAACAAATGTAACCAATTTAATCAGGCTATTCTCCTTCGGTTCAAGTACTTTCAGATTCTTCAGTCCGATTTTTTCGGCTATCTTATAATTCACTCCGCCTTGGGTATTATCAAGATTGGTATGTGCCGAATAGATCACAATATCATTCTTTATTGCTTTCAGCATACAGCGTTCCACATAATCTTTGCCCGTAATGGACTTATATCCTTTAAAAATCAGCGGATGATGTGATATGACGAGATTGTATCCCAACGCGATAGCTTCATCCAACACAGCCTCGGTGACGTCAAGACACAACAAAGCCCCTGCTGCTTCCGCATCTGTCAATCCGATTTGCAGGCCGGCATTATCGAAACCGTCTTGCAATGGCAGAGGCGCGAATTGTTCAAGGGCGCTTACTATTTCCTTAATTTTCATTATTCGTAGAAAATTTGGTTGCAAATATAAGAAAATAAAAGGGAACAAACACTCTTTGTTCTCATTTTTTTAGTAAATTTGTCGCCTATCCTATAATTATTGAACACGATGAAAACAATTTTATTCTATTTTCTACTAACTATTTTGGCAGTTTCCTGTCAATTGAAACAGAGCGAGAATACCGAAAAGGAAGTTTCCGACAACGTAAGTAACAGTGATACTGAAGAATGTATTGCGGACACAATAAGCGCCACCGCTATCTTCTGGATAGATAAAGCGGAGACAAAACATTGCAAAGAATGGGGATTCCGTACTGTTAAAGCAAAAGTTCTCATTCATGAAAACGGAAAGGTCGATTTAGAGGCTTTCGTCAAAAAACAATCGCCGGATATGGAGAAGTATGTACGGCATCATCTCGCTAAATTTCAAGTATCAGAAAAAATGTTGGAAAGCGGATATGTGCAACCGGGTGAACAGTTCGTTCAGCTTCGTTGCTTATATGGGAAAGTCAAAGCAAAGTAAGACTCCGCTCCTCTTCCAACAGGGGACGATTTCTCCCGACTGTTTAGACTTGGTGTTTCGAGCCTTGGAAACTCCAGTTCCAAGGCTCGAAACTGTAGTTTCATACGCTGGAAACTGTAGTTTCATACGCTGGAAACTGTAATTTCCCATAAGGGAAACTAGAAGTATATATACAAAAAAAGAACTGAAATCCTTGTCCACACCAATCAAAAAGGGTAGCTAAGCTGGTGTTGCAGATAAAGTGTCTGCAATGCATCTGCAACGGTATCTGCAATACCTATAACTCTTTGATTTAAAGTTTGATACAAGTGTGTGTTGCAGATGTTGCAGTAAAATAATAGAAATAAGAATTCTTCTTCAAATTTGGTGGTAATTTAGCCAGTCGGTGGTATCTCCATTCCTCTCCTTCCCGAAGGAGGGGTGGCTGAAAGCCAGGGTGGTAGGTGGATACACAATGCTGATAATAAACGACTTACGCATTCACCTACCACCTCCCCCTACGGGTACTCCTCCTTCCCGAAGGAGGAGAATGTTGAATGCTATCGATTATCAAATTATTATTTTCCTAATTAATTTTACCGTCAAATTTGAAGAAGAACCAAATAACTTGTATGAGGAAAGATAGAAATTCCTCCAACTACCCAAAATCATCAAGAGGAATTTCTTCTTTCCGTGAGAACAGTCTTTTTATTCCGGTAGAACTCCTGTGACAACATTATTGCATTTGAAATCATCTATTGCATACTCGGTGGGCCGATACCAAGTCACATAATGAAATGCTCCTCCGGGTTTATTGTCTGTAAGTATTGTCTTACCGTCAATTGTTACCGGAATCATTATCGTCTTTTCTCCTTCAGTCGCCGTCTCATAAGTAAATTCGATTTCAGTTGCAAACTCTACATTTCTCCATGTAATAATCGTTTGCTCACCTGATTTGGTTATGGACGAATAACGGGCGTTAATTAGACCGGATTTATAACTGTTTCCGTAAGATTTTCCACTGGCTTCTACCACTAATGATTCATTGCCATACAAGTCCTTGGTTACAATCTCAAAAGAATAAGTGCCTTCAGGCATATCTTCCAGCAATACCGGAACACCATTAACACCGGAAGCCGGCAGCTCTTTTACCAGAGAATTCTGACGAACATTCCAATAAATAACACACTCTTTAATACGTTGTGCTGTATAGAACAGGTCCAACTGAATGCGTTCATTTCCGGGGCGAACCACCACCGCATCCACTTTTGCTGCATAAATATGTTCTCCCTGATCCAAATAAGGCTGATGCAAATCATTCATATCAGAGCAAGAAACAAGAAAGGATATTAGCACAATCCATAGATAATTATAATTATTCTTCATTTTCATTTTTCTTTAATTTAGTCATTTCTTATTTAGGAAATTCAAAGCCTTCCGGTCTGCCCCACATCTGGAACTCCATGAAGCACATGAATAATCCGCCACTCCAGGTTTCGAGCACTTCAACACGATAATATTTATATGCCGGCATATTTACATCAATATCAAAGTCCTCGCCTTGTCTTGCATATTCCAGATCTTCATTTGTAGTTACCGATGAATTTGAAGGTTTTATTGATTCAAATTCTCCCACCGGTTCCCATTTGAGATATTCTTCCGGATTGCTTTCATTATCAATTTGGGCACCTGCCAACGGATAATCATTTCTACCCAACAATCTGAAACGTTTCAAGTTTCCATGCGTATATTCATAATCCTTACGTTGCTGTATCCTGATACGGCTTAGTTTTACCGGACCTTGTTTCACGTTAAACGTAAAATAAGCAGGCCAATATCCATCAGCTTTCGACTGATATCCGGTGGTAGTATTATCATCGAATAGACGATTCAATGTCCACCCCCAGTCAACGGGCGCACTATGACTTTGCATTGGTTCTATTGATTTAGCCGGGACTCTTTCCTCAAACATTGGCGTCAAGGTGATGTCCTGTTTGTCCGTTATGTTATCCCAACGGTCCGAGACGTAATATCTCAACTTCGTATCTTCCGCTGCCATGCCACGAATCTTGCGGACACCATTTTTGGCTTTGGTATAGATTTTCTCTAAAGAGACATACTCGTTCTTCTCGTTCATGACATCAATATTAATCACAATATTCGATTCTGTCGGATTATTGTAAGTTACATTAATGCCTCCGAAAGCAGCTTCCAGTTTCAATTCTTTCTGTACGCCAAAAATGGGTGCTTCCAATGGTTGCACTTTCACTTCCAGTGGTTCCGATTCATTCTGGCTTCTATCTACCGATACCAAAGTCACAAGACGTTCATTCGTGTCTCCAAACCCTTGTAATTCAAGTATATTAGTATATACCGAAGATTTTACTTCCGACCTTTGCCCGTTATTTAAAATAAATGTCGCTTTCACATACAGCAAATCTTCATCATCCGGAAGTGTATAAGTCAACAAGGCTCCTCCCGGGGTATTTTGCACTTGTACCCCGGTCACATTTTGGGGAGGCATATTATCTACCGGGGTTTGCCCGACACTTTCTTCTGCACAACTATATAGTAATATAGCAATGCATAACATATTTATGATGCCAACGATCTTTTTCATAATTCTTCTTTTTAAATTACCAGCCATAATTTTGTACCAGATTCTTGTTAACCGTCAAGTTATACTCCTTAATAGGCCAAAGATATTCTTTGCGGGTGAAGCTGCGACGATCTATTGATATTACATTATAATAATCCTCTTTATCTGCTCCGTCTATGTTCCAAGTGCGAACATCTTTGTTCAATTCATTCTCCGCTTCCTTCCACCTGCGTAAATCCCAGGTGCGAGCGCCTTCCATAGCCAGCTCAATACGACGCTCACGATGAATAATCTCACGAAGACCCTCTTTACTCAACGGCTTATCCGGGTAAATGGAATATTTTTGCCAAGCTTCCTTAACTCCTTTCAATCCGGCACGTTTGCGCACTAAATCCAAGTATTTGTATGCATCATCCGGTGGGGTGGATGCAGATTCGTTCAATGTTTCTGCATACAACAAATATAAATCGGCCACTCGGATTATCGGGAACGGAATCCTTCCGTCACCTCCCCATGTACCGGAACCTCCTGTTGAAGTATCCATTAACGGGCTATGCAGTTTCTTTGCCCAATATCCTGTAAAACTGTACGACTCTCCTGATTTTCCAGCTATCTCTGTACTTGCATTACCTGCATAAGCTCTAATATAACGTACTTCATCCTTGTTGTTATAATCTTTTCTCTTAAAGTCATATTTTCCGTTTCCCCACCAGATAGCTCTGTTGAAACCGATAGAGGCATAAAAACGAAGTTCACGGTCGAAATGCAAGCCGGCGGTATATTCGCCTTCCCGGATATACCATTTATATTCTGAAGTAGCCAGACGGGGTTCATAACGATGTTGATAGTCAAATTCACGGTCTTCTTCCATAGGTACGCCATTCTTGGTGTAATAAGCTTCCACTACATCAAATGTAGGGGAAAACAATTGCGATACCCACACTTGTGAGGCTTCTTTCGCAGAAACCTTACAACTAGTATATCTTTGTACTCGGTCAACAAAATGATTCTTCACAGATCCCCATACAGTTTCCTTATTCCATTTGGAGATCATTATAGCACGGAGATAATACTCTTGTTTTAAAGTATCAACCTCTACACCTACCAGTTCGGGAATCATAGGAACATCTTCGGGAAAAAGTAAACCTCCGTCAGCTGCTTCGATTGCATCAATCGCGGCTTTACACGCATCGGCTGCCAGTTTCCATTTGTTATCATCTTTTTCAATACTAAACAGATGTACATTTCTGTTATCCACCACATTGGCATAATCCGGATTACCATTGAATAAAGGACTTGCTGCCATTGTCAACAATTGCGCCTTTACACTCAAAGCAATCGCTTTCGTTGCACGCCCCATTTCATTACTTCGGTCTTGTATCTTCTCTGGAAGATCTACAATGGCTTCGTCCAACAAGTTACTGACATATTGCACACATTCGTCAAACGGAGTACGATACTGTGCCATTTGCTCCGGAGTATCGGAAACCGGCTGGTTCTCCTTTATCAAAACGATCGGACCATACATACGCATCAGGTAGAAATGATAAAATGCTTTCAAGAATTTCACTTCCGCCACCCAACGTTTGCGTTCGTATTCTTCCAGGTCATAAGGACGGTTTACATTTTCCAGGAAAATATTACAGTCGCGAATTGCCTTGTAAAGAGGTTGCCCGAACCAGACTTTACCAAATTGGTTGGATTGTTCTTCGTATTGGCCATCCCAAGTATTGCCTATCGGATTCGTTTTATTCTGAAGTCCGAATGTCAGTCCCCACATTTTGCGATCTAACCCATTTTTTACTGTGGTCATTTCACCAAAATAAAACTCATCCGCCCCCTGAAAGTCAGGAGTCTCAATAAAGTCTCCCATTGCGGGCAAATAACTGTAACACGTGAACAGGTATCCTTCGCAAGCGTGCCGATTAGCAAAAGCATGATCGAGCGTCGGAACATTATCGGGCACAACATCCAGATAATCACTGCATGAAGAAACGAATAATCCCGCCATTAAGACGATAATTACATTCTTTGTTGTCCTTTTTATTGTATTAAATTTCATCTTTTTCAAGTTTAAGGATTAACTAAAAGTTTAATTGAACACCTGCATTAATAACCATTTGAACAGGATATCCCAAGCCTTTGCCTCCCATTTCAACATCCCAAAGTTTGAATTTGCTGAATGTTAACAGATTGGTACCACTCAAATAGAATCTGAGCATACTTATATGAGCTTTCTTTGTTATCTTTTCCGGAATAGTATACCCCATTTCTACTGATTTTAACCGTAAAAACGAACCGTCTCTCATGAACCACGTACTCTTCTGATAGTTGTTCGTTCTTTTTGTTGCAGACAAACGAGGCCATAAAGCATACAAGTTACGATTTTCTTCGGACCAATGATCGTCAGCATAAGCCTTCAATAAGGTTCTTTGGTTGCCAATAAAAGGAGCTGTGTTTTCCGGATCAATCCAGAATGAAGAACGTGCCGAGCCTTGGAAGAAGCATGAGAGATCAAAACCTTTGTAACCGGCAGAAAAACCAAAGCCATATATGATTTCAGGAGAAGTCGGGTATCCAATGGGAACCATATCCGTTTCTGTAATCTGACCATCTCCATTAATATCTTTATACTTAATATCACCTGCCATTGCTTTCTGATTATCAAAACTCTGTACGGGCGAATTTGCAACATCTGCTTCATCGACAAACAATCGTTCAGCAACATATCCCCATGTCTGTGCCAAGCTATTTCCTTCGCGCCTACGCCATGGAGCATCAGAATAATCCGGTTCTTCATATTTCGAATATTCACTGGTTGCATAAGTAAAATTGCCACGTACCATTAACCACATACCATTGGAAAAAGAGTGGTTGTAATCAACAGAGGCTTCAAAACCATGACTTTTTGCTTCACCGACATTGGCTGAAGGATTTGTTTGCAAACCAATAAAAGAAGGGACGTGCGCACGCGTCATTAAGATATTTTTACGACGTTCACTAAAATAATCAGCTATAATCTCTACTTTGTCAAACAAACCTATCTCAACGCCGAAATCTGTTTTATATGCTGTTTCCCATGAGATATCTTCATTGGGATAGCGGACAAACGAAACACCACCGCCAGGATGCGAATAACTCAAATCAGTACCAAAAGCAATGTTTTTACCAGCATCTGCCACGTTCACGTTTGACAGATAGAAGAAACGGTCTTTGGTATTTCCAATAGCGTCATTACCTACCAAACCATAAGTTGCTTTCAGTTTCAACTTGTTCATCACTTTCTTCCAACTTTCCGGATAGAAATGTTCGTTTGAAATAATATAGCCGGCGCCTATTGAAGGGAAGAATCCCCATCTGTTCTTTTTGGCAAACCTCTCGGAACCATTATAACCAAAGTTTAATTCTCCAAAATAACGACTGTCATACGAATAAGTGGCACGTCCGGCAAGACCTATATTCCGGTGAGGCAACGAAAGTAGTAAAGAGCCTGCATTGGCTTCTTTATATTCACGCATCGTTCCTACAAGTAATCCTGTTACCGTATGTTTTTCATTAAAAACACGGTTATAATCTACGGCCGCTTCCAAATAATAAGAAGTATTGATTGTCTTGGGACCTTCTGTGTATTGAAGCGCTTCCGAACCTTTATCTTCATTCAAAGCACTAAGTTGATATGTGTTTGTAAACTTGTCGTATGAGTCCAGACGATAGAAGAATGGCACATACTGTCTACTTACATCAAAATATGAATAACGATTTGTGTTTGCTAATACGCGTGCATTCAGCCCTTTAGTAATAAACTCCAAATTCTGCTTCAACTCTACCTGAGCTACTATGGTAGTGGCTGAATAATCTTTATACCCCTTCACCAACTCGGCATAAGGATTTGTATAGTCCGCATTGGTTCCCGCATTACCGAATAAGATATTGGGTGCATTCTTATATCTCTCGTCCGGCTGATATACGGGTTGGAACATGACCGGATTAGTGTTCATTACCATTTCATAGAATTTACTACCATCTTTTAGTGGTCCGGTATAATCATCAAAAGTACCATACATACGCACTACAACTTCTGTACTTTTTGTCATATTGATATTAACCGTAGCTCGCATTATCATTCTTTGCAACGATATATTGTTATTAAAACTATTTTTCCCATTGACTTGCAATAAACCACTATCTTTACTATAACTTCCTGATAAATAATAACGGGCTACTTTACCTCCGCCACTGATATTGAAATTAAAACGATGATTGATTGCCTGATCTTTAAACAGCATTTCTTTCCAGTCAATAGCCGGATACACCTGTGGGTTTAATCCTGCTGCCGTAGATGCAATCTTTTCTTCAGAATAAGGCAAGGCCCCTAACGGATCACGTGTACGAACTGCTTCATTATGCAACTTCATATAAGTGATAGGATCTGCCAAATCAACAGTCCTGGTAGGACGTGACATTGCCAGTTCATAACGAATAGAAACTTTAGCTTTTCCTTCGGAACCTTGTTTTGTGCTAACCAAGATAACCCCATTAGCACCTCGCGAACCATATAATGCGGCAGCAGTAGCATCTTTCATGACAGAAAAACTTGCAATATCATCTGTTTGAAGTCTTGCCAGGTCGTCCGTACCCATTTCAATCCCATCAATAAGAATTAAAGGATTGGCACGGGTCTCACCCTCGAAGGTAGTGACACCACGTACAAAGAACTGAGCATTGTCTTTACCCGGCTCACCGCTAGTTTGGTAAGATATGATTCCCGACATACGCCCTGCCAGTGCGGTAGTAAGGTTACTGGAGGGGACTTTCAATTCTGCAGGTTTGATAGTTGAAACAGAAGCAATTACACTCTCCTTTTTCTGTTTTGCAAAAGCCACAACGGTGACCTCCTCCAACTCATCAATTTTCGGTTTCATACGAATCACATACGTACTTTTATCAGTCACCTTAATACGGGCATTCTGATAACCCAAATATGAAACTTCCAACTCCTGATTCGGAAAAGCACTCAATGTGAATTTTCCGTCCATATCTGTTATTCCACCTCCTGCTACGCCTATAACAACGACCGTAGCGCCAATAACAGGTTCTTCATTTTCATCAAGAACCGTACCCTTGATTTGCTTTTTAGATTTTTGATTTATCTCCTGAGTTATAGGAGTTGCTATATCAGTTGGCACTGCGTATGCAGATAGCGAACATAGACATGTACCAACAAGAAGAGTAAATAAAGAATATTTTTTTTTCATGTTATAAGTATTAAAAATAAAGTTTGATTTGAAATTATTTTCCAAAATTTCTTTTCACAATAGTTATTCTCCCATAGGCGTTTTGTTTTAGAGTTTATATTAAAAATATCTCCCGGTAGTTTTCTAAAAATATTTAGTATTAAGTCTAAATGAATTGCAGTAGATTTACCAAGTTCTACTGAGACTTATTTTGCATAATAGAGAAGTCTGTAAAATATTTGAGAGCGAAAAGCAACAAAAGGACTTATTTTAGAAGTAAAATATGGCTGAATATTGGATTAGAACCTTTCATCAATGATAAAACGAATATTTTAATAAAATATTTTATTAAATAAATGGTTTATTCTAAATTTATATATATATTTGCAGCAGGTTAATATGTTTGTAGTAGATATTATATAACTAATAAATTCTTTAAAGACGATATTACCAAGTCTCAGTAGAACTTGGTAATAAAAGAAAATAAAAAAATGACATAACCCAAAGAGGTTATGTCATTTTTTTATTTATTGGTTATTGCTTATAAATATGCTTTATGCTAAATTACATTTTCTAGTTTAAGGGTCCATGCATAATTGCATGGCATTTCATCATAATATAGAGAAGGCACTGTGATTACAATATCCTCTCCTTTCTGTTTCCAAACAATCTTTTTGTCTAATCCCAACATGGAGATTCTAGTTTTATTCGTTACTTTTATTCCTTTCAAAATAACGGTAGGTTTGGGATATTGGGGCAAAATGGCATATACGTCATTTCCTTTTTTTGTAAAAAACACCTCTTTCACGGCATATCCAGGTTCGGGATGAATGGTTTGTTTGAGAATCTCATTTCCACTGACATAATGTTTGCCTTTGGGTTTCCATTCTCTATTGCCTTTTGACCATTGGAAAGATTGCTTCCACATACGTGTACCGTATATAGCTTCACCATTCACACGTAGCCAATCACCAATTTGCAATAACCGTTCTTGCATTATAGGAGGAATTTTTCCGTTTGCATTAGGGCCAATACCTAACAGTAAATTTCCACCTTGACTAACCACATTAACCAAAGTCAGCACCAAGGCTTGTGGTAATGTGTAGTCTTCCAGATCTTCATTCTGATTAAAACCAAATGAGAAACCTATGCCACGACACTCCTCCCAAGGCTTATTATATGTACTATTTGTATTGCTATATTCTCGGGTATAATAATCCCCATGTTTGCGCCCGGTATTATTAGCCCAACGATCATTTACCACAATACTATCTTTCACCGGAGATTCTGAATAAAGCCAGGATAATGTACGTTCTACCTGCCATATCTTATCATTCATAGAATCGGGACCGTCTGCCCAAATCAGATCCGGTTTATAATTATTGACCAGGTCTTTTAATTGTGGGAAAAAGTGGCGTTCATAGAATAAATCCATTGTCTCACGATTGTATAACGGATTATCCCACTCCCGCAATGAAAAATAACATCCTACTTTCAAATCGGTCTTACGCAAAGCATTTACATATTCTCCAACCAAATCACGATGCGCGCCGATTTCCATACTATTCCAGGGTCTTCCGTATGATTTGGAAGCTTCTTTACTCGGCCATAACGCAAATCCTTCATGATGTTTAGTCGTAAGCACTATATATTTAGCGCCGGCACGCTTAAAAAGGTCCGCCCATTCGTTAGCATCATAACTCATGGCTTTAAACATAGGAGCAAAATCAGCATAAGTGAAATCCTCACCGTACATTTTCTTATGGTAGTCATAAACTTCTGTCCCGGTAAAATCTCCATTTCCAAGTAGAGTCTTCCGGTCCAACCAGTATTTATACCATTCCGAATAAGTGCCCTTGGGCGACCACATTGGTACCGAATACAAGCCCCAGTGGATAAAAATCCCAAACTTTGCATTCTCAAACCAGGAAGGGACAGGTCTTGTATCTAAGGACTCCCATGCAGGAGCATAAGTTTTTTGCCCCATTAAAGAAATAGATACCAAACAAAAAATAGCAATCAGATGCGTTTTCATCGTTTTCAAAATTAAACAGTTATTGTACTATTCTTTAAAGACATTGGCAAATATATTAAAAAATATAATTAATTGGATCATTTATTATTATATTATTTAATATGTAGGGGCAGATTAAGTTATTATACATGGCGGAATAGAACTTTATTCTTCAAAGCATATCGCTCGTCCACGACTCTATCTGTGGGGAAAAATGTAAAGATCAACCGCCATTCTCCTTTGTGATAAACGAACTTACGACCGTTTGCGCCTCGAAGAATTATTTCATATTTTTCCCATAGAAAGGCTTCAATACGTTCCGGCATTTCGCAGCCCATTGCCGAAAACTCCACTGTAATGAAGAAATGTGGAATAGATATTCCGGCAACTTCCTGAAATATACGATCGATTATTGTCATTTCTTAGCTTCTTTTGATACCTCCAAGAGCTTTCCGTATGCATCAAATGACCTTCGCGAAGCTAACGAAATGGTTATCATCAGCGACAACATGGATGCAGTGAATGTGATCACCATAATCATCATCTGATATTTGATAGCCACATTCGGACTGCTTCCTCCCAAAATCTGTCCTATCATTGTTCCCGGAAGGGCTACTAGTCCCATTACGGCAATATTGGCAATCAACGGGCTGAAGGATTTGATAATAGCTTGTTTGATAAATGGTGCCTGCGCTTCTTGTCGCGTAGCTCCATTTCCCAATAAATATCGGTATAGTTGTTGCTCACGTTTCAGGCCACTATAATATGTATTCAAAGCAATCACATTGCTCGATAGCATATTTCCCATTAGGATTCCGAAGATCGGAATAAAGTACTGGGCGCTAAAAATATTATCCAGTTGAAGCACAATACCTATAAAATATAATCCGACCAATATTACACTGCACAAGAATCCCACAGTAATGGGAATCAGTAAGATGCGTCGTTTCAGTCCGGTCCGTACCAATGCTGTTTGTCCCGCAACGAATATCATAACAATGACCCAAAGAAAATTAATCCAGGGGTTATTCCATAAAAAGAGATATTTTAGATAAATGCCGATAAAAAATAATTGAATAATCATTCGGAGTGTGCCTATCACAGCAGGTTTCAACAATCCCGTCTTAAATTTCCATAGATAGAAAAAGGGAATGGCAAGCAGCAGCAAGCCAACAAAAAGATTATAATATGATATATCAATGGTTCCCACAACAAGTTTCGTTTTATATCGTCCTAACAGATTTCGTTTATAATTCTATTAAATAATGGCATCCCGAAGCAAAGTCCTTATCATGCGATACCGCCAAAACAGCTGCCCCTTTTTCTGCCTGCCGTCGGAAAAAAGCCAGTACTTTGTCTGTCGATCCGGTATCTAATGCCGATGTCGGTTCATCAATTACAATCAACGGCTTATTGAGCAATGCGGCCACAGCTAACATAATGCGCTGGCGCTGTCCGCCCGAAACCTCATTTACTCTTTTAAAGTATAATTCATGCTCCAACCCCAACTCGTCAAAACACATAAAAAGCCTTTCTTCCGAAAAAGGAACGGAACGGTTTACTTTCAGCTCGAATGGCAAAGATACCATTTCTTTTACCCATTCGAAAGGTAACGCCAGTTCTTGGGGAATCCATGCAATCTGGCGGCGGACAAGATCAATGGTTGATTTATCCAGTAACGTCCCGCCTACTTTAATAGTCCCCTCATATAATGGCACAAAGCCCATTACGGCGTTTAGTAAGGAAGTCTTTCCACAACCGGATTGTCCTACGATACAGGCTGTCTCGCCCTTCTCCAATTTCATTTCAAAACCGGAAAAAAGGACTTCTGTTCCAAAAGCGATACAGGCATTATTGATATGTAACATGGCGTTTTTAATTCTTTCTTTCCGGCAAAGGTACTATTTTCTTGAAAAACGTTATCTTTGCCTCACTAATTAATTCGAGAAAAGTTATGATACTAAACGAAAGAGATGCCCGTCACGAGCATATATTGCAGGTTGCCCGTCAGATGATGACAGCTGCACGTACTGCTCCGAAGGGAAAGGGAATTGATATTATTGAAGTGGCCTTAATCACTGATGAAGAGATTAAACAACTATCCGATACAATGGTTGCTATGGTTGAAGAGCACGGAATGAAATTTTTCCTTCGTGACGCTGACAACATCTTAAATGCCGAATGTGTTATATTAATAGGAACGCGCGAGCAAGCGCAGGGCTTGAATTGTGGCCATTGTGGATTTACAACCTGTGCCGGGCGTATGGAAGGAGTCCCTTGCGCAATAAATAGTATTGATGTAGGTATCGCTATTGGTTCCGCTTGTGCCACAGCCGCCGATATGCGCGTAGATACACGTGTCATGTTCTCTGCCGGACTGGCAGCACAACGCCTGAACTGGCTGAAAGACTGCAAAATGGTTATGGCAATTCCTGTAAGTGCATCCTCCAAGAATCCGTTTTTCGACCGGAAGCCTAAACAGGAAACCAAGGCTTAACACCGTGTATGGCCGAGTTAAATTAAACAATTTATATAAACTTAAATAGATTAGTCTAATGGGAATTATGGTTGGACTCCCCAGCCCCAGTGGTTCGGAGAAGGATTTACAATTAAATTTCGGAAAGAATATGACCGTACAGGTGGAAATGAGAGCTCCTCATCTGCCTGCCGAATGGCATACGCAAAGCGGCATACAATTAACATGGCCACACGCCGGTACGGACTGGGCATATATGCTGACAGAAGTACAGGAGTGTTTTATAAACATAGCCCGGGAAATAGCAGAACGTGAATTACTCCTGATTGTCACTCCCGAACCGGAAGCCGTGAGAGAACAGATCGCTTCAAGCGTAAATATAGATAACGTCCGTTTCTTGGAATGTGAAACCAACGACACATGGGCGCGTGACCATGGTGCTATCACCATGATAGACAACGGCACTCCTTCCCTGCTCGACTTCACATTCAATGGTTGGGGGTTAAAGTTTGCCTCCGACTTGGATAATCGAATTACCCGACACGCCGTAGAAGCGGAAGTATTAAAAGGGCATTATGTCAATCGTCTCGGTTTCGTCCTTGAAGGAGGTTCTATCGAAAGCGACGGTATGGGTGTTCTACTCACCACTTCCGAATGCCTACTCTCTCCCAACCGGAACGGACAACTCAACCAAGTAGAGATAGAAGAATACCTGAAATCAACCTTCCATCTGCAAAAGATTCTTTGGCTGGATCATGGTTATCTGGCAGGTGATGACACTGACAGCCATATCGACACTCTAGCACGTTTTTGTTCTACAAATACCATTGCTTATGTGAAATGTGACGATAAAGAGGATGAGCATTACGAAGCACTGCACGCAATGGAAGAACAACTGAAGACATTCCGTACGCTGGCAGGAGAACCTTATCGTCTGTTAGCTTTGCCAATGGTCGATAAGATAGAAGAAAATTGCGAACGTCTGCCTGCCACATACGCTAATTTTCTGATAATGAATGATGCCGTTCTCTATCCTACATACAACCAGCCGGCAAACGACCGGAAAGCAGGTGAAGTACTGCAACAAGCATTTCCCAAACATGAGATAGTAGGAATTGATTGCCGTGCGCTTATCAAGCAACACGGTTCTTTACATTGTGTCACTATGCAATATCCACAAGGAGTTATTAAATAAACAGTCATTATGAGAAAGATAAAAGTAGGATTGATACAGCAATCCAATACCGCAGATATACGAATGAATTTAATGAATCTTGCGAAAAGTATTGAGGCTTGTGCTGCTCATGGCGCACAGTTGATTGTACTTCAAGAATTACATAATTCGCTTTATTTCTGTCAGACAGAGAATACTAATTTGTTCGATCTTGCCGAACCGATTCCCGGTCCTTCCACCGGATTTTATTCGGAACTGGCAGCAGCTAATAGAGTGGTTCTTGTCACCTCTCTTTTTGAGAAACGTGCTCCCGGGCTCTATCATAATACTGCCGTTGTTTTTGACCGTGACGGAAGCATTGCAGGAAAATACCGTAAAATGCACATTCCTGATGATCCTGCCTACTACGAGAAGTTCTATTTCACTCCCGGAGATATAGGGTTTGAACCGATCCAGACTTCTTTAGGAAAACTTGGAGTATTGGTATGTTGGGATCAATGGTATCCGGAAGCTGCCCGTCTAATGGCGCTGAAAGGTGCAGAACTTTTAATTTATCCTACTGCTATCGGCTGGGAAAGTAGCGATACGGATGATGAGAAAGCTCGTCAACTCAATGCATGGATTATCTCCCAACGTGCCCATGCTGTTGCAAACGGTCTTCCTGTTATTTCCGTCAACCGTGTAGGACATGAACCCGATTCTTCGGGACAGACTAACGGTATTCTATTTTGGGGAAATAGCTTTGTGGTCGGTCCGCAAGGAGAATTCTTAGCGCAAGCAGGTAATGACCGTCCGGAGAATATGGTCGTCGAAATAGATATGGAACGTTCGGAAAATGTACGCCGTTGGTGGCCATTCTTGCGTGACCGTCGGATTGACGAATACGAAGGACTGACTAAACGCTTTCTGGACTAGAGTTTGAGATATAATCAATAGTCGTATATTAAAAAACGAAGGGCACAGAGTTTTAATTTTACATTTCACTCTGTGCCCTTTCTATATACTGTATAATGGACTTCTTATTGGAAAGTTATCTTTTTATTAGCCAAAAAATTGGCACCTCCATAAATAAACAAGCCCAGAAATTGCGCAAGATATTCATTAACGTCCAATCCTTCTACTAACAGGATAAGAAATAAGAATTGTGCGGTGTAAGCCACTCCGAAAGCAGAGCAAAAGAGCAGTATCTGTTTCCAGAGACTGTTCTTTTTGTTTTCTACGGGAAATATCCAGTACTTACACCAGATAAAATTATGAATCTGAGCTATCAGGTACGCCGTTATATTAGCCACCATATAGTCACCGTCGAATGATATTTCTTTCATCATTAACCATACAACCAACGCCATAATCAAAGCGTTCATTGTACCGATTACTATAAAACGGAATATACGTACTGATTCTTTCACTCTCCTTCCTTGATATCAACGATCAAATTCAATTCGTCAAGTTGAGTCTGGTCAATAGCAGACGGCGCATCCAACATTACATCACGTCCTGAGTTGTTCTTCGGGAACGCAATACAGTCGCGGATAGAATCGAGCCCGGCAAACAGAGATACCCAACGGTCAAGTCCGTATGCCAAACCACCGTGAGGAGGTGCACCGTACTTAAACGCATTCATCAGGAAGCCAAATTGTGCCTGTGCTTTTTCAGGTGTAAAGCCCAGAATCTCGAACATCTTAGCTTGCAGCTGTGCATCGTGGATACGGATAGAACCGCCGCCAACTTCCACACCGTTAATAACCATATCATATGCGTCAGCGCGCACAGCAGCAGGATCTGTATCCAGCAAAGGAATATCTTCTTCTTTCGGATGAGTGAACGGATGATGCATAGCCATTAGACGGCCTTCCTCTTCACTCCATTCGAACATCGGGAAGTCTATCACCCAAAGGCAAGCAAACTTGTTCTTATCACGCAATCCTAATTGAGAACCCATTTCCAAACGAAGCTCACAAAGTTGCTTACGTGTCTTCATCACATCATCACCGGACAGGATCAAGATCAAATCACCCGGTTTCGCACCGAACGCTTCTTTCATCTGCTGCAATACTTCCTGGGTATAGAACTTATCTACGCTCGATTTCACCGTTCCATCTGCTTCGACGCGGGCATATACCATACCTTTCGCACCAATCTGCGGTTTCTTCACAAACTCAGTCAATGCATCCAGTTGCTTACGGGTATAGGTTGCAGCACCTTCCGCACAGATACCACCCACGTAAGCAGCATTATCAAATACAGAAAATCCGTGGCCTTTCATGATATCCATTAGTTCCACAAATTTCATACCGAAACGTAAGTCTGGCTTATCACTACCATAATATTTCATGGCATCTGCCCAAGACATACGCAGGAACGGTTCGGTTAGTTCCACACCACGAAGGGTTTTAAACAGATGTTTAGCCATTCCTTCGAAAGTGGCGATAATGTCTTCCTGCTCAACGAAACTCATTTCACAGTCAATCTGTGTGAATTCCGGCTGACGGTCGGCACGCAGGTCCTCATCGCGGAAGCATTTTGCAATCTGGAAATAACGGTCGAAACCAGAAACCATTAGTAGTTGCTTCAAAGTCTGCGGAGACTGTGGAAGTGCATAGAACTGTCCCGGGTTCATACGTGAAGGCACAACAAAATCACGTGCACCTTCCGGAGTGGAACCGATCAATACAGGCGTTTCTACTTCGATGAAACCTAACTTGTCAAGATAGGTACGGACTTCGATTGTCATCTTATGACGTAACTCCAAATTAGAGCGGACAGCATTACGACGCAAATCCAGATAACGGTATTTCATACGGATATCGTCACCGCCGTCCGTGTTATCTTCAATTGTAAACGGAGGAGTCATTGCAGTATTCAGTACGTTCAGTTCGGAAACAATGATTTCAATGTCTCCGGTAGGAATATTTGCATTCTTGCTGAAACGTTCGTTTACCGTTCCTTTCACCTGAATAACGAATTCACGTCCCAATTTATTGGCACGTTCACAGAGTTCTGCGTTTACTTCTTCATTAAAAACCAATTGGGTAATACCGTAACGGTCGCGAAGGTCAATAAAGGTCATGCCCCCCATTTTACGGCTGCGTTGCACCCAGCCGGACAACGTAACTTGCTTATTTACGTCAGAGATTCTCAGTTCTCCACATGTATGCGTTCTGAACATATATTTTATTATTTAGATAATTATCACTCGTGTTTCTAATTTTGGACGAGCCAAAACTTTGCAAAAGTACGCAATAATTTGTAATTCGTGAGTAGTAATTAATAAATTTATTACCCCTTTTTCGTCAGTTTCTTTAATATCTTCTTGTTTCTATCTGTTATATTATCTACAATCGCTTCATTCATTAATTTGATTCCGTTCATGTACTCCTGTGCTCTTTGAAGCACATTTGCCGCATCTTTTTCTGCTGCTTGTGGCACTACCACACGCAAACCTCTCTGAATCAATTCAATATTCACATCAGCATCCGTTTCCATAGGATCACCGTCGAAATGTACCACACCCGGAGCGGTTCTACGAATACACAATCGTCTACAACGGAATGTTTTGATACGGCTATTCTGATCAATAGTCTTATTGAATAACTGAAAAGCGAGTGAAGGAACATCTAAAACGGTAAACGGTTCGAGAATGGTCACATCCAGCAATCCATCTGTCAGTGTAGCTTGCGGAGCGATATATGCATTGTTTCCATACTGCGAAGCGTTACCGCATGCAATAAGAAAAGCTTTGTATTTGGTTACTCCATTTTCCGTTTTCAGTTCATAAGTTTCTGGCTGATATTTAAGACTTTCCTGCAATGTCTTTTCCAGATAAGTCAATAACCCACGTTTGCCGGCATGCGCAAACTTCAAGCTAACAAAAGCATCGAAGCCGACTCCGCAGGTACAGAAAAAATCTGTTCCGTTAATCTTGCCATAATCTATTACGTCCATGCAACCTTCATTAAGCACTTCCAATGCTTTCTTCGGTTCCATGGGTATATGCAGGTGCCGTGCAAGTCCATTGCCCGAGCCACAAGGAATGATTCCCAAAGCGGTATCCGTATGCACCAACGAACGAGCTATCTCATTGATCGTTCCGTCTCCTCCGATAGCTACTACTATATCTGCCTTTTCCTCGGCAGCTTTCGCGGCTATTTCTACTGCATGACCGGCTCTCTCTGTATACACTACTTCCCAAGAGTATCTCGCCTTGTCTATTTTTTCATTCAGCAAGCTAAGAATCAATTCCTTACTTTGTGTACCCGAAATAGGATTGACGACGAATATTATTTTCTTCATTCTTTCGTTCATGCTATTCTTGTCGATTGTAGACGACAAAAGTAATACAAATATATTAAATTTTAATCTATTAGAGGTTTCTAATCATACGAAGGCAACTTTTTTCCCTTAAAAAGAACAGATAAAAGCAAATTTTGTTATCTTTGCCCCCTGTTTTAAACACTTGTTAAGAAAAAAGGATTATTAGATCATCAGCGAGTGATCTGAGTATGAGTATAATAAATTATAATTCATGGGATTATTACAAGAGAAGTTAGCTAAGTACGACCTGCCACAAAAGTTTATGGCACAGGGCGTTTACCCATATTTCCGTGAGATTGAAGGAAAACAGGGTACAGAAGTAGAAATGGGCGGACACGAAGTGTTGATGTTCGGTTCCAACGCATACACTGGCCTTACGGGAGATGAAAGAGTTATTGAAGCAGGTATACAAGCCATGCACAAGTATGGTTCCGGTTGTGCCGGTTCACGTTTTTTGAACGGTACGCTTGATCTGCATGTCCAACTGGAGAAAGAACTGGCCGCCTTTGTAGGTAAAGATGAAGCGCTTTGTTTCTCAACTGGTTTCACAGTTAATTCCGGAGTTATTCCTGCATTGACAGACCGCAATGATTATATCATTTGTGATGATCGTGACCACGCTTCGATCGTAGACGGTCGTCGTCTTTCCTTCTCCCAGCAATTAAAATATAAGCACAATGATATGGCTGATTTGGAAAAGCAACTGCAAAAGTGCAATCCAGATTCAGTAAAACTGATTATCGTTGACGGCGTATTCTCCATGGAAGGCGATTTGGCAAACTTACCTGAAATTGTACGTTTGAAACATAAGTACAATGCTACTATCATGGTAGATGAAGCTCATGGTTTAGGTGTATTCGGAAAGCAGGGACGCGGTGTTTGTGACCACTTCGGATTAACTCATGAGATTGATCTGATTATGGGTACTTTCAGCAAGTCTTTGGCTTCTATCGGTGGTTTTATCGCTGCTGACTCTTCTATCATCAACTGGTTGCGTCACAATGCTCGCACATATATATTTAGTGCATCCAATACTCCGGCTGCTACTGCATCTGCTTTAGAAGCTCTTCATATCATTCAGAATGAGCCGGAAAGACTCGAAGCTCTGTGGGAAGCTACCAACTATGCTTTGAAACGTTTCCGTGAGGCAGGTTTCGAAATCGGTGCTACCGAATCACCTATCATTCCTCTTTATGTACGTGATACAGACAAGACTTTCATGGTTACTAAACTGGCTTTCGATGAAGGGGTATTCATAAATCCGGTTATTCCACCCGCATGTGCTCCACAAGACACATTGGTGCGTGTGGCATTAATGGCTACTCATACAAAAGAGCAGATTGACCGTGCTGTTGAGAAGTTAGTAAAAGCATTCAAGGCTTTGGATATTTTGTAATCAGTATTAGAATCATATAAAAAAGCTACTTTCCTGATTCCATAAAAAGGGAAGTAGCTTTTTTTATTTATTGGATGAAATGTATGTTCACATATTAAATTACATCATTTCTGTTTCGCATAGCGAATCTCCATTCCCCGATTATCCAAAACTAACGAGTCAGCCGTTATTTTTTTTATCTTCATTGTATCTATAAACTCAATTGTCTGCCCATTGCCAATACTGTTTCCTGCCAGAATCAGTTGATCACCTTCCTGCTTCCAATTTTTATAAACTAATGTAGCCATATTAACGGAAGATGCAATACCACCTTCTTCCAGTTTAATACCCTGCACTTGGTCTTCCATTCCTGGGATAGGCTCAATCCATACTCCTGTGACGGAAGCAGAGTTTCCACTACATGCAGCCAATAGCCCTGTCAACAAAGTTGTTGCCAACATTTTCTTTTTCATAATTCTACGTTATTGTTAGATTAATTATTTATTGATTCCGGTTTTTCTTTCCTATCACAATCACTTTTTGAGCGGTCGGTATAGTATTTAACCCGGGTTCTTCCTCCTCTTCTATATAATTCACTCTCACCGTATCTCCTAACTCAAAGCCTGCTACATCGTTTGGCTCTTGATCCATTGTACTAATAAAGAGTGTATCTCCTTGCAAGGTAATTAGCATAAAGTTATTCATTGAAGCGTCCTTTACAACTCCGGTTATTATTTTTATCTCTTCAGTTGGGTTAGTCGACAAACTGTCAACTTCTACCTCCTGCTCTATGTTTTGTTTACTTCTCGACTGGCATGAACTAAAACCAATCATAACTGCCAACAATAAAAAAACTTTCATTCTATTCATACACATTCTCCTATTTGATATAAAATTGGAATAGTGCAAAGATAATTTATTCAATTGTCTTTTAAACTAAAAACAACAAAAAACATTGTATTTATTCACTCTTCATTATCAATGCCGGATTGATGCGGACAGCCCTACGAACCTGCCATAACAATGTTCCTAAAGAGATTATTAATGTAAGAATAAAACCTGTTATAAATATATCGACTCCGACTGGAGCTTTCACTGTAAAGTCCTTGGTATAATCATGAATGATATAATAGGCCAAAGGAATAGCAACTGCAAATGCCGCCCCCAGTATATATAGATACTTCCGTACCAGCAATAAGGCCACTTGTTTGCCTGTAGCGCCATTTACCTTGCGCAAGGCTATCTCCCGATATCTCTGGCGAATATCATACAACGACAGACCGAACAGGCCGAGACAGGATATGCAGATAGCCAGTCCGGCAAAAGTGACATAGATCTGAGTGGCTCTTTTATCTTCATCATACAACTTTTTCACTTCATCTTCCACAAACGAGTAATCAAATTCTCCCTGTCCCAACACTTCATCATGCAACTCTTTCAGAAAATCAACCGCTTCTTTACGCTTTCCTTCCACAATTGTCGCTATCAAAGGGTTAGTAGGATTATCTCCTTTATCATATAATATAGCTAAAGGAGCATCTCCTTTCGCCAAATGTCCTGTCCGAAAATCCTCTATTACTCCTACTATTTCGAAAGGAGGATTTTTCCCTTCATCTATTCCCATACTCCACCACAAACGTGATTCCGGCTGTAATGAAGCCTCCTCTATATTCTTTATTTGAAATAACTTCTTAGCTGTTTCGTTGATAATCATTTTATACTGGGCAAACTGATCTTTGTCGTTCCACTCCCTCCCTTCTTTCAGTTTCAATCCGAACATATCCATATACTCTTTATCGGCATTCATAAGGGCTACTTTATGCTTTTCTCCATTATCCGCTTCCAAGTTAATGTAAGGTTCCAGATTTATAGGAATTTCACCATAGCTCCATGTAACGAACAAAGGACACGCATTCATTTTCTGCTTAATGACTTGTTCTTTGTGCTGTTCCAAATCGTGCTCTTTCTGCCATTCTTCATCACTTGCATACCTCCTGTTTTGTGTCTCGTGTGACAGGAATTGGCAAGATATAATATCCTTTGCCCGATAACCCAAATCAGCATGAAGCATAGTATATAACTGGCGCACAAAATACAAGGAAACCACAATTAAACAGAAAGTGATGATATATTGAACGAATAGAAAAAATGCACGAGACACAATGGAATGTCCCCCGACACTGACTGAACGCAATGAGGTGATAGGTGAAGAGTAATTGTATCTTAAAAAGGGATAGATAGACGTAATTAACGGTAACCCGAATAATATAATAAGAGACAGTAGTAAATCAAACTTTAGATCCGGTTTCACGGGTATTGAATATACAGTTGCGAATAACCCTGCTGTAACCTCTATCAGCATCCATATAATCAGCATTGAAGTAGCAACCATACATAGATTTTCTGCATATATTTGGGAAAATACTTGAATACCACTCGCACCATACACCTTTTTAACTCCAAACTCACGCGCCCGCTTCAGTATAATAACCGTGTAGATATTGATAAAATTGAAAATTCCGACCAGCAACAGCATACATGCTACAACAGACAACACAATAACATGTTCTTTATTTCCTCTTAAGAAGAAACCGGATGCAGAGCTTACCACCTTATTAAAATATAGCTCTTTCAATGGAAAAAGCCTGAATTGTATAGGTGAATGACTAAAACAAATCAATGACTGTGGTTTAGAGATTTTTTCATTAAACTTAGCCAACTCCGTACCCTTAACCAAACGTGTTATACAAAATCCCATTCGGCTCCAATCCATATATTTTCCCTGATTCACAGGAGTTATCAAATCAAACTGCAAAGAGGATTTGGTATCCGGTTCATCTACAATTCCCCGTATAGTAAGTGTATAGCCTGCGGAAGAAACAAGTTGCTTTCCAAGCGGGTTTTCATCCTTAAAAAGATGTTTAGCATATTTTCGGGTAATGATCGCATCATCCGGACGTTGAATAGTCTTAATGCCTGAAAAATGACAGGATAATCCATTAGTTGTAGAAAGAAACTATCGGTCACTAAAACATTGGCTTGAAAACGGTGATCATCAACTATGATATAATCATCCTTAAAAGAAATGCAATATGAATACTTTTCTACTTCCGGATTCTTCATCGGATCAATAAAATTAGGATCATTATTCCTGTCCGTATTGTCAATTATTGAAATATGACCGTTACTTCTTTGAGCTGTCAATATATATAATTGATTCAGATCCTTGCAAAAGTGGTCTACGGTCACTTCCTGATGAATATAACGTACGATTATTAATGTTGCCGCTACACTAATCGCAAGCCCTATAATATTTATTATCGTATAAATTCTAAAACGAAACAGGGCCTTGATAGCTGATAACTGATTCTTCATATTGCTTTTATTAAATAATATTCTTACTCACTTTTAATCACCTCTGCCGGATTCTGCCGGGCTGCTTTCCATACTCTCCAAATAATGCTCAGGAAAATGATAAGAAGCATTACAATAAATATTCCTCCATATATCCAAAGACTTATCGGAGTCTGTTTTACATAACTTTCAAGCCAATGTTTCATAATGACGTATCCTAATGGAAAAGCGATACATGATGCAATGATAAGCAAAAGCAGATATTCTTTAAAGAATAAATTCAGAATTGTTCCTATACTGGCACCATTGACTTTACGAATAGCAATTTCTTTACGACGTTGCTCGCACGATAAAGTAACTAAAGAAAAGATGCCGAATACGGCAATTGCTATACATATAAAGGAAACAATACTCAATAGCATATTTAAAGAATTTTCCGATTTCATGTACTCATCGTATTTTTCCTCCATATTAATCAAACGTAATTCTGCATTCGGATTAACTTTATAAGCTTCTTCTCTCAATTTTTGAGAAACATTTTTCCAGGTACCCTCTTTAAACTTAAAAATCAAATGACCTCTACTTTCACTTTTTTGCTTGTTGTCCGGCAAGAAGAATATAGCTGGAGTAACCGGATGTATCGGGGCATTATAATAAATATTTTTAACAACCCCTTTTACTATACATTTTTCGTTCAGGTGTATCTTCTTTCCAATAGGATGATCCCAACCAAAAGCCTTTGCCGCAGCTTCATTTATAAGGACCGCCTCTTTCCCGTCTTTTTCATCCAACATATTACCTTCCAAAACTTCAACTTGGAAAAAATTAGCATAATCCTGATTGATGGTTTCCTTCTCTAACTTGATACGTTGTTCTTTGTCCGCCTGTCCTTCCCATTCCCTCACTTCATAACTATAAAATGACATTTTAGGAATAGGAGTATAAAAGCCATATAAACATTCTATAACATCAGGCATTTGTTCCAGAATTTCTTTAAAAGGAACACCTTCAAATCCATAACCGGAAGCTATAACTCCTATATTATGTCTATTCAACCCAAGTTCTTTTGAATTCAATAGATAATCCAGCTGTTTCATCATCACCATAGTACAAAACACCAAACCAATACTAACAAATAATTGAAAGGAAACACTTCCTTTATAAAACCAACCGGAAAGATGAAGATTTGATTTATGTTTAATACTATCAAGCAAAGACTGCTTGCTGACATATCGGATAAGTATGGCTGCCAGACTTATAGTTATCAATATTAATAATAATATATACATAAGCGTTTCACTATAATAGAATGAAGTATCCTCGGCTATTTGTGATAGAGATCTAAAGCCCGGTAAAATGAGTTCTATTATCATAAGTCCTAATCCCGATGATACAATGAGTAACAATACCAATTCCCAAAGAAGCAATGACAGCAAACTACCATTAGAAGCTCCATTTACTTTCCGTAATGCCAATTCACGTTTTCGCATTCGAATACGAGTAACAAGCATTGTTAAATAGTTACATAATCCACAAATAATAACCAAAGCTCCAATCCAGGCAAAAAGACGAATGTGATTCAATTTGACATTAACATCTTCTCTCGGATGTGTACTTCGTAAGGTAGATAATAAAGCAATAGGAGTAGACATTAACTGTTTATATGAGTCTTGTTGCACTTCATATTTAGCCAATCTTTTCTCCAATGCATTTATATCACTATTAGGGTAAATACGGAAAAGTGTATGGCTTCGTTGACTCCCCCAATGTGGATCTTGATCCTCATAAGGTAATAATATATCAAAAGGATATAAAGAATGACCTTCCCATGATTTTACCACTGCAACTATTGTCATCTTTGTATTATTTGTATTAGGAAATATCAATTGCTTACCTATCGGAGATTCAGTTCCAAATATTTGCTTAGCAATTTTATCAGTAATAGCAATCTGGTTATTCTCTAATCTCATACGGTTGCTTCCTTCTAATACAATAATATTAAAGATTGAGACAAAGTTTGAATCAACTCTTAATTGTTGTGTCTGATATACATTTTTCTCATATTCAATGGGTATTATGTTTTTTTGTATTATATGGCAAGCCTTTTCTACTTCCGGACAGTTTTTCATTATATAATCAGCCAACAAACTTGACGAATAATAAGAGAATCCGTCTCCTTGCAAATCAAATTTATCACCTGCCAGATAAATACGGTCTGCTCCTTCATGAAAATTATCATACGTCATTTCATAACGAATCCATAATACGGAAAGCGCAAAGCAAGTAAAACCAACCGATAATCCAATTATGCTGATAAGTGTCTGCGTTTTGTATTTTACTAAGTTACGAAAAGCTACTTTTAAATAATGTGTAATCATAATATCACCATTAATTATTATTCATTCTTAATTACTTCTGCCGGATTCTGCAAAACAGCTTTCCATACTTGGCAGCCTATACATAGTAAGATAAAAAATCCTATAATTCCAAATATAGCTACATATATCCATACCTCAATCGGCGTTTGCCTTACATACCGATCAATCCATTGTTTCATTAAAACGTATCCGACAGGAAAAGCTATTATAACAGCTGTTGCCAGCAACAATAAATACTCACGGAAAAATAGATGAAGAATATGATATACCTGTGCTCCGTTGACTCTACGTATGGCAATCTCCTTACGACGTTGTTCACAAGATAATGTAACCAATGAGAATATTCCGAACAAAGAGATCAGAATACAAACTAATGATACGAAAGTCAACAGCTTCATTAAAGCACTTTCCGAACGGAGATACTTATCATATTCTTCCTCCTCATTAAACAATCGTAAATAGGCATTCGGAAAATCTTCTTTATGCATGGCCTCAATCGCTTTCCGGCATTCGTGCCAGGAACCTTCCTCAAATTTAAACAAAATACTGGCACGAAACAGCAGATAATTTTGTGCTTGAGGTTGTTGTAAAGCGATACATCCCGGAATACTTGTAGGCGGTTGATAACAGAAATTCCGGACAACTCCTACCACTCTATATGAATGAAGAATTTTGCCATCCTTCTCATATCCCAAAGTCTTTCCTACTCCTTGGTTCCAACCAAATATCCGAAGTGTATTTTCATCAATTACAATATCATTGGGAGCATTCTTTTCTGAGAGCAGTTCGCCTTCAATTAATTTCAAATCATAAAAATCAAAGAAATCCTTCATTGCAGGCATTATGCCAACAGTTATAGGTTCTTCTACTGCTTCAGACATATCCTCCCAATGGTTCATTTCCGCATACATCATTGGTCCGGTAGGGATAATCGGAAAATAACGGGGAGGCAGAACTTCGGTCACCATAGGTAAAGCTGCTATCTTACCGCCCCACTGTTTTATATCACCTCTCCATAATGCAACATTGGCAATATTATGACGTTCCATTCCTAAGTCTGTATGCTTCAGGAAATAAATCTGTTTCATTATAACCACTGTACAGAATATGAAAACAAGACTGACTATCAATTGTATAACAATCCCGAACTTACGGAAAGCATACGGTCTGTTTACTGAAACTTTCCCTTTGACAGCGTCTTGCAAAGTTCGGCGACGAAAATGATATAGTGGTATCTGAGCCAACAAAAGAGACAAAGCTATCACAATAAACAGATATACTAAAATCTCTCCATAATAAGAGTTGGGAGCTATTCGTGTGAACTCGAGGAAACGGGACATACATATTTCAATAAAGAACAATCCGGCTACCAAAGCTATAAACTGAACAATCAATAGTTCAACGGTCAACTGAACAAACAAATCTTTATTACCCGCTCCATTCACTTTGCGAAGTGCCATTTCACGCCTACGCATATATAACCGACTGATATAGAGAGTCAAATAATTAAATAACGAACAGATAATGACCAATCCACCGGCTAATGAAAAATATAAGATATAGCTAAAAGTAATCACGGTATCTTCCCGAGATACATAACCGGAATAGCGTAAAGCCGATAGCGGGGTCAATAATAGCTCTCCCAATTCATTTTCCTTCTCAATATCATTGATACGGAGAGCAGCAATTTTTTTCTGAAATTCTTCCCCATTTGTCCCCTTACGAATGCGAACAAATAAGTTTTCATTCGCACTCCCCCATTGTGTATAATGTCTGGCAGAAGTTAATATACTATATGGAATATTGGAATGAGAAGACCAGCCACTCACGATTGCTCCAACTTTAGAAGCATGTCCACTAACCTCTACCTCCCGACCCAATGCCTCTTCCTCTCCAAATATCCTTTTAGAAAATTCTTCTGTTATAGCAATTTCCCCATTGGTTCCCTTCAAGAAGTTCACTGTTCCTCTTAATACTCGTATATTAAAAAAGTTCATCAAAACAGAATCTGCAGCAGCCGACACAACATCCTTCTCAGTATCCTTCACACGAAATTTAACTTTCTGTACGGAAGTAGAAGCCATTGCCTCTATTTCCGGATTACCTTTCTGTAAATAATCAGCTAAAGGATAAGGAGTAGAATTGGATATCTTACCAGGTTCATGTGCATAATGTGCACGCACCAGATAAATACGTTCCGCACCTTCGTGAAAAGTATCATAAGTCATTTCATAACGAATCCACAAAGTAGACAATGCAAAGCATACAAAGCCTACTGCCAATCCTAAAATACTCACAATGCTTTGCACCTTATATTTCGCCAGATTGCGGAAAGCTACTTTTAGATAATGTTTTATCATCATACTCTTTTAATGTTACATGCTGACTTCAGTTACTACTTGTCCGTCGAACAGATTGATGACGCGATCAGCGTAACCGGCGTCATGCTGGGAGTGCGTTACCATTACAATCGTTGTTCCTTCCTTATTCAATTCGCTCAATAGCCCCATTACTTCTTTACCATTCTTTGAGTCCAGATTACCGGTAGGCTCATCGGCAAGGATCAATTTAGGGTTGGCAACTACTGCACGGGCGATAGCGACACGTTGCTGCTGACCACCTGACAATTGTTGGGGGAAATGTTTGCTACGATGAGTAATAGCCATTCGTTCCATGGCAGTCTCCACTCTCTTTTTACGTTCGGAAGCTGAGATACCCATATAGAGCAGAGGTAATTCAATGTTTTCATATACGTTCAGTTCATCTATCAGATTGAAACTCTGAAATACAAAACCAATGACTCCTTTACGGAGATTTGTACGCTGCGATTCCGTGTACTTCGAAACTTCCATTCCATTCAGATAATACTCTCCTCCTGTCGGATTGTCCAACAGTCCCAGAATATTAAGTAACGTTGACTTTCCACAGCCGGAAGGTCCCATAATAGCAACAAACTCACCTTGTTTCACTTCAATACTGACATTATTCAATGCCCAAGTTTCCACTTCTTCTGTCTTGAAAATCTTCTGTAAATTAATTGTTTTAATCATAATTGTACTATTTAAAAATTATTGAATTTATTCATTCTTGATAACTTCCGCAGGATTGAGTCGTACAATCCTTAGGATTCTAAAGATAACGGTTAGTGCAGTCAATAAAGTTACTCCTACAAATATTCCTACCCAATATAATATCCCGTCATTAAAGAATATCTGATATATTTCTTTCCACATATGGAGAATGACGTATACCACAGGAAAAGCTAATAAAGCCGATGTTGTCAAAAGTAACATATACAACCGGGAAAACAGTAAGATAATCTGTTTTATTCCCGCTCCGTTTATTTTCCGGATTGCCACTTCTTTCTGCCGACGTTCGGTGTCAAGAGTAATAGCTGAATATACTCCCAATAAAGTTATAATCAGACTTACAATAGAGAAAAATAAAGTTATATTCTTGAATTTAGTTTCCATGGCCTGTTGTTCAATGATATCATCCAAAAAAGTTGTTATTTCGGGCTCAACACTTTCCGGTAACACTTCCTGCAAAAGTTGGGTCATCCATTGGCGGACCTCTTCCTTTTTATCTGTGTAACACTTGATATAACAATGACCTACATTTCCATTATCTTTCATAGGAAAGAAAACATAAGGAGTCTGCTCCTCTTTATAAGCATAAACCGAGGGAGTAAAAGAAGACAATATACCGCGTACAGTATAAGCGTCTTTATAATGATAAAGAGTAGTCCCCAGTATATTTTCTTTTTCATTCATAAATATTTCATCGACCAATATATCATTATTGCCTTCCATATTTTGTCCTGCTGACAAGGGGATATTCATAAAAGAAATAAAATCAGGCGTTACCCTCATTATATTTATTTCCAGCCACCTATCCGAGTCTTTATCTAATTGTATGCCTGTACGATCCGGACTACCATTTAAGTAACCGTCTTCAGAAAGTAAGACATCTTTCACGCCTGAATACTGCCGGATACGTTCAACAAGCGCAACTTTTTCTTCATTTTTCATAAAAGTATAGTCCAATTTAAGACTTAATATGCTATTTTTCTCCGCTTTAGTCAACGTATTGTACAGCGTAGATATTGTAGTATTTGTTTGTAAATAAAGAGCGACAGTCATAGAAACGAATAGCCAACAAATGAAAAACTGGATTCCTAACATGCTATTACGAAAGAAATGCTTTTTACTTTTAAGCCCATTGCTCATGCCTAATTGTATGTTTACCCTACGGATATAAAAAGCAACAGAAAAACAGATCACAAATGTTGCTATGAGAAGAATGATAATATATTGTCCGGCTTGTAACATCAAACGCTCTCTATCAATGGACAAACTTAAATCAGACAATGAAATATGCATTCCGGAAGACAATATTTCTATGAGTCCGAACATAAATAAAGAAGCGATTACAATGACCAAAAACAATTGCATAAAAAGCATCATTGCCAGATGAAACATATCATTTCCTATTATCTTCCGAATTGTAAATTCCCGTTGGCGATTGATTATACTTCCAATTTGAAAATGGAAAAAGTTTAGTAAAGCAACTAATAAGATTAAAACTGCTACAATGCTAGTTATTGAGCTAAAGATGGTTATCATGTCAGAGTTGCCATTACTTTTTCCAATAGGAGAAACAATCAGGTCATAATCGCAATTAAACATTCGGTGAGTGACATTACTCTTTCTATACACTTCATTTAAATCTTTGGCTGTTCTGCCTTCATGAAGCAATCCGTAAGTATAAACGCCTGTCTGGTCATTATTACCGGTCATTTTAAATAATCCTTCACTATCGTTCAGAATGAGAACTTCAATTGTCCGCATGAAGTTCATACTGACATTGGCTGGAATATCTTTAATCACAGCCTGAATTGTGTATGAGATACCTCCGCTATCAGGAGTTGTTTTCGGAGAAGACCATATTTTGCTTGTCATCACCATACGTTTACCGATAGCCTCCTGATTATATGGAAATAATTTGCGTGCTGTACTTTCTGTTATTACTACCGCATTAGGAGTATAGGCTGCCACTCTCCACGAACCTGCCACAACAGTCGGAGTGAACAAACGATTAAAAAACGAGTCGACTTCTATGCATTCAAATGTATAGGGTAGTTTCTTTTCATCATTTGTATACACATCAAAAGGCCGTTGCCGTGCATAAGCAACTCTGGAATATGCTTCTACTTCATGTCCATATTCTTTTGTCAACTTCTCCGCCAATATTGCAGGAGTACCGGATAACATCCTACCTTCATCAGCTAAATTGATGTCTACCAAACGATGATAATTATTAAAACATTGGTCAACACTCTGCATATAGCGGCTACAATAGAAACAAATACTGAAGCATAGCAGTCCCACAGCCAAGCCTATGGTTGATATAAGATTTTGGGTTTTATATTTCATCAAATTGCGCAAAGCAACTTTTGAATAATGCTGTATCATTTTGTTTTCTTTTATTTTCTAATTCAAATATGGTTTTCCTATTCATTTTTGATAGACTCCACCGGATTAACTCTGGCAATCTTCAAGATACGGAACCAAATCGTTAGTGCCGTTATCATAGCAACAGATATAAAAATCCCTGTCCAGAACCAGAATCCACAGTTAAAGAATACCGTATATATTTGTTTCCATAGCTGTAACACTAGGTATACTAACGGAAAGGATAGAGCTGCGGTAACCATCAACAAAGTTATATACAAACGGGTAAACAACCAGATAATATGCGACATTCTGGCTCCATTTACTTTACGGATAGCCACTTCTTTCTGTCTACGTTCAGTATCGAGGGTAATGCTGGAATATACACCCAACAAGGTAATGATGATACTGACGATTGCGAAAAACAGGATAGTATCTTTCAGCATATATTCCATAGCCTGTATCTCATACAGGTCGTCTTGAAATGTACGAACCTGATACGATATATTCTCCGGAAGTACTTCACGACGGATTTTCTCAATCCACTTTACGACTTCTTTTTGTTGTTCAGGGTAACATTTTACATAGCAATGGCCAACATATTCAGAAGGATCATAGAGCATAAAAGCATAGCCGCCACTATGATAATGGACATCAGCCTGGAAAGGAGTACAAACTCCACATACGGTATAATCATTATTTTGGTCATAAAAATTCATTCCAATTACATTCTTCTTTTGTTTGTTTTGCCATACTTTATCCATGACAAGGTCATTTTTTGTCCGGATAGTTCTGCCCTCCTCTATCGGAATATTCATAAAAGCAAAGAAATTCAGCGGAACGCACATAATATTGATATCAGTCCAGGAGTTGTCATTCCCTTTCTCGGTCATCAACAGGTTTCCGGATACTCCTTGTGTATAAGCAATATCTGCCAATAAGACATCTTTTACCCCTGCATGTTGCTGAAAACGTTCTACCACACTTAACTTCTCTTCATTTTTCATAAACGAATAGTCTAATGGAATGCTAAGAATCGCTTCTTTTTCTTTTTGGTTAAGCGTATGAAACAATGTTTGGGTTGTTTTCTCCGACTGTAAAAACAATGCGACAGTGAATGATACAAATATCCAGCAGATAAAGAACTGGATTCCCAGCATAAGGTTACGTCCCCACTGCTTACCTCGACGTTTATTTACTCCTCCATGAATGCCTGTTTGTATCGAAATTCTGCGAATACGGACAGATACAAACAGACAAATTGCAGCACAGAGCAATATAAGAAGAATGATATATTGCATAGCGTGTATCAAAAGAATTTCGGGCGGAAAAGTCATTGTAATGCCCTGTAGAGAAAAATCCATTCGGTTGCCAATCAATTCTATTCCCCATATTACTAAAAAGGAAGATATAACCACCACAATCAATGATTGTACAAACAGCAGGCAGAATTGTTGTTTCCAATTACATCCTGCCATTTTCATAATACTGTATTCTTTAGTGCGATTAAGAAAAGAACCGATCAGAAAGTGAAAGAAATTGATTAGTCCGACCAGTAATATCAATGTACCGACTATTCCTGTCACCCATCCCAACACAAAAGCACCTTTCTTCTGTGCCCTGTCGCTAATATAATTAGCAACAACCGCATAAGACTGATTATACATAGTATAACTATAATTACGCTTAGCAAACTGCTGCTCCAGTTCAGCTATATTCGTATTGGGAGAAAGCAAGACATAGGTTCTGGCTCCTGTCATATCGTGACGTTTCGTACTTCGGAAAAGTCCTTCACTATCGTTCAGAACCATTGCATCAGTATGCGTCATAAAACTAAAACCATTGTTTAGCGGGATATCTTTCATTACTGCCTGTACCGTATAAACAATACCTCCTGTTTTCGGAGTACTTTCAGGCGAAGTATGGAGTCGTCGCGCCAAAGTCAGATGCTTACCGATAGCACTTTCTATTTTACCGAATATCTTTATGGCAGTAGATTCACTTAAAATAACGGCATTAGATGTCCGGCTTGCCGTCTTCCAATTTCCGGCTACTATTTGGGGAGTGAATACCTTATTGTATAAAGTATCTATTTCTATCGTTTCAAGTTCGTATGGTAATGATTTTTCCTCTGAAATTTCGGCAAGATAAGAACGTTCACGCGAGTATGTCATACAAGAAATTGCTTCCACCTCTCCCATTGCCCATGTGCGGAGTTCTTCGGATAAAGCCACTTGTGTACCGGAAAAATATGTTTCCGTCTGATAATCATAAAGGTTTAATTCCACAATGCGAGTGTAATTACTGAAACAATGGTTGGTGGTCTCAACAAAACGACTACAATACATACATATGCAGAAACATAGTAATCCTACCGCAAGACCGATGATAGAAATTATATTTTGGGTCTTGTATTTCAGTAAATTACGAAAAGCAACTTTCAAATAGTGTCGTATCATATATTATTATTTTTATTCTATTTTCATTATTTTGGCCGGGTCAATACGTGATGCCTTTTTTATTTGCCAGCACAGTGTGCCTAAAGAGATACAACTTACTACGAGCAATGCTATCAGAAAGACATTCATGCTTAACGGAGCTTTTATCACAAGGGCTTTAGTATACTGATAAATCAAGTAGCAGGACAATGGAATAGATACCGCAAAAGCGCTTCCCAATACAACCAAATATTTACATCCAAGCAGCAAGTACAAGTCTTTCACCAATGCACCGTTTACTTTACGAATTGCAATCTCCCGATAGCGCTGACGAATATCAAATAATGAAATACCGAATAATCCGAGACAGATTATTATAATTCCAATACATGCAAAAATAGCATATACCATGGCTATTCGCCGGTCGTTTTTATAGAGTGCCGCCACATCATCATCCAATAGTGAATATTTAAAGTCTTCCGTACCATATACTTTTTTCTGAATATCTTTCAGATAATTGATGACTACCTGAGTTTTCCCCGGATAACAAGCAATCTGATAGTAATCTCCCTTCAACCGTTTATTTACGATAAATACCATAGGGCGAGCACCCAATCCTACATGTCTATCATAATAATCTTCTATTACGGCACCAATAGGCTGTGCCTGTAAATCGGGTTTTATCTTTCTCATCTGCTCATTAATTATAGTAGCCCCCTTGCAACTTGTGTAGCCTAAAGTAGCCAATGCGGCACGGTTGACAACTATAATTTCACCTCCTTGTTCTTTATCTGCTTCCGATAAATCTCCTTCAATAAAAGGAATCTCAAAGAGTTTAAAGAAACTGTCGGTAACATAACTCTGATTCAACGTAACCAGTTCTCCTTTTGCATTTCGAAATCCTGCAGAATAATCAAACCCAAGAATAGAATAAAAACCGGTTGTCCAGCTTTGGATATCCGGACAATTATCTATCAGTTGATCTATCGCTAAAACTCTTTCTTTACGTTGGTTTACAGTTTCAGATGTATACGAAGAATAATCGTTCGATTCATATATCATATTTGCCTGAATTATATCTTTTGTACGGAATCCCGGATCTGTCTGCAACATCAAATTGAATTGCTTATTAAAATAGATGGAAAGTAAGACCAATAAAAAGGTAACAACATATTGTACAAAAAGGAATATCATACGAAAACGAATAGAACGTTTATCGGTACCTAATGCCTTGAGAGCAACAGCCGGTAAAGAGTGCTGGCATTTTATATGTGAATACAGGCTTACAGTCAAAGACAGGAATATCAGGATAGATATCGACAATATCCAGTCGAATTTAGTATAGACTATCCGGCTATCCAACAAGTGGGATACAAAAACAGATGTTATTTCAACAATAAACCATGCAAACACAATAGAAACGGCTATCAGTAGAACGTTTTCTGTGAAAATTTGCGTAAACAGTGTATTGCCACTGGCACCGAATACTTTTCGAAGATTGTAAGTCCTCCCTCGTTTCACCATTAATACAGAATAAAGATTAATAAAGTTGATAATCCCGGCAAACAGTATCAATAAACAAATTCCTCCAAGAATGAATAGATGAGAACGATTCCCACTAACAAGCATACTAGGCCCTGTTTGGTAAAGTAATGCTTGCTCCCAATACATTTGACTGACAGGAATAAGAGAGAATGTGTATTTACGAACATCTCCGAAACGAGAATCTTGATTTATAAACCGGGGATAACTCCCTATTTGATTGGCTTGTTCCACTGCCTTCTCAGAAGTAAACTGAATAAACTCCAAAGGCATCCGTCCCCAGTCTGTCGAAAATGCATGAGAAAGTACTATATCGAAATTGAATGTTTGTTTATTTACCGGCTTTTTCAATATACCTGTCACCTTGATATCTTTACCGTTAGAAAAACGTAACACCTTACCTAGCGGATTTTCTTTACCAAAAAGTTTTTTGGCGAAATCTTCCATTAACAATGCTGATTCCGGAGCTTCCAAAGAAATCTCTCCCTGCAATACTTGATAAGGAAAAAGTCTGAAATAAGCATTGTCAGCTATTAAGGCATGTACAGAAAAACGATTTGTCTGATAATCTACATAATCATTCTCAAGCAATATTACACTTGAACGTGTCAGTATAACATTGTCATCTATATAAGTACTATCACGCTTTCCTATTTCTGCCTTACTCAACACCCGGTTTCCATCAAACGACACTTGAACTCCATATACCTGATTACGGTCTATACAATGCATATCTACTGTTGTTTCACGATAAATATAACGGGACAAGATAATACAACAGGCTAGACTAAGTGTCAGTCCGAGTAAATTGATAGTCGTATATGATTTCGCACGTAATAAAAAGCGTACTGCATATTTCAGTGTTTTCATACTATCTGTTTAAAGTTGTCTGTTTATCTTAATATTAATTCCTCAGCATCGCCAAAGGTATCATATCCCGTCGTAATAACCCAATCTCCCGGCCGTAAACCTTCTGTAATTTCGTATTGTTGCGGATTTTGGCGACCGACAGACAAAGGTACACGAACAGCTTTTGTTTTTGAAGCATTCACCTTATAAATCCATTGTCCTCCCGTAGCCTGATAGAAATTGCCGCGTGGGATAATAAGCGTCTGCTCCGGTTGCCCTAGTTCTATCTGTACACGGAAACTCTTGCCCACTCTTACGTTATCAGGCATATCATCTGTGAAAACAAGATCGACATCAAACATACGGTCTTTTACTTCAGGGACAACTTTCGTTATTCTTAACGGATATTTCTTCCCTTGATAATTAATGGTAGCAGGCAATCCGGTAGTAATCCGGTCAATATAATATTCACTGAGCGAAGTATGGATTTTATATTGGTCAAGTACCTTTATCTCAGCAATACTTTCGCCGGAAGACACTTGCTGCCCGGGAGTAACCTTCACAAAGCTAAGCTGTCCTTTTATCGGAGCCGTTACCACTAAATTATTCAAACGTTCATGAACGCGTTCATATTTTTTCCGTTCTCTTTCTCGGTCGTTGCGGATAAGTTCTTTACGAATCATTGTCACAGCAGAATCGTGCCGCAAGCTCTCCTGTTGCAAAGCTGCATTTTTTTGTTTATAATTATACTCATCTTCAGCTACTTGCAACTGGGCCTTACTCTTTACTCCCATTTGATATTCCTCACGGTCAAGAGCAATGCTTTTTTTCAGACGCTCAAGCTCATAATTATTCGTCAAGGCCTGCTGTTTCAAATTCAGGCTCTTTTGCTCCATTTCAATCTCCTGCTCCTGGTAGGTAATCATTTGTTTTTCCCATTCATCACGCTGATCTTCAATGTTACGAAGTAGGTCCGGATTAGAAAGAATAAGAATAGTATCACCTTGCTGAAGTAAACTGCCTTCTTCACCTACTATGCTTTCTACACTTCCTGCTTCGCGGGTATTGACTTTAATTGTCAATATAGGTTGAATTAGCCCTTCTACATCTACATATTCCATAAAGTCAGCATCTTTCACTTCCGCTATCTGAATATTCTCGGCATCAACACGCAGCTTCCTGGGACCTAATGAAAGGACGATTACATAAATCAGAAAGGAGATAAACAAAAGTCCTCCTGTCAGATAGTATCTATAACGAATGTACCACGGTTTCTTTTCTAATTTTATATCCATGAGGTTATATAGTTTTTATATTTATATCAATTATAAAAAATCATTCTATCCTATTCAATGAGGAGATTATAATCCTCCGTCAGCAACTTGTTACTCTCAAAATCATAAAGTGTCATGCTACGGAGTGTGTAATACAAACTCCAATAGTTGTATAAAGCCGATACATAATTACGGCGTGCACTATCTTTTTCTGAAATGGAAGCGTTCAAATCAAGAATGGTAGATTTTCCCAATATATAAAGTTTACGGGCAACTTCATTCCTCCGTTGGGCGGTTTCATCTGTACGGGCAGCGATACGGACACGTTGCGTTTGCAGATTAAACTGCTTCACCAGTTTACGGACATTCAATTCAAAATCCGTCCTGCTTTGTTCCACCTGCGTATAAACCAGGTCACGGTTAGAACGGGCTACCCGTACCTGTCCCTTTCCCCGTCCCCAATCTAAAATTGGTAGGGAGATACTTAAACTTACATATTGTTGATCTAAAAGGTTTCGATAAGCCTCTGGTAATTTATCCGCTGTCTGTGTCAGTCCGAAACGAAGATAAATGTCTGCTTTCAAACCTGCATTGGCACGGGCTCTCGCAACCGCACTTTCACTTTCCAGCTTGCGCCGTTTCATCGTTTGTATATCCGGGCTATTCTCATACGCCAATGCTAGCGCCTCATTCAGATTAATACTGAAATCCGGTATCCGGGAACTGACACGTACACGAATCTCCCTCTCTTCCTGAATGCCCAGATATGAACGGAGTTCCTGCATACAGTTATCCATTTCAATACGGGCGTTCATACGATTTGTTTCTTCTGTGAGACGGTTAAGCTCCAGTTGCAGCATTTCATTCTCCGTTATTGTCCCGATATTGTAACGTCCTTGTGCATAGCGATATAACGTGTCGGCATTCGCATAATTAAAGGATGCTATGTCATAATTACTTTGGGCAGTGGCTAGAGCAAAAAATTTATTAATCGCATTGGCAGATACAAGTTCTAATGTCTCTACATAGCTTTTCTTTGCCTCCTGATAGCGTACCGGTTCTATTCGTTTATCCCATTTCAAACTATTGTAGCCGAAAAGCGATTGCCGGTATCCTATCATGATAGGTGAAGTCTGCCACGAATATTTATGTTCGCTGAACAAATCCATACGTTGTGCGGACGTTTCAAGAAACAAGGAACCTCCTGTCCAAGGTATGTTTTGTGAAAGATTCAAAGTCAGATCAGTATTCAACAAATTCTGCTCAACAAACTTAACGGAACCGTCCCCCATTGTTATCTTATTAATGGCACGATTCAGATTAGGATCGGATGTCAAGTTCAAAGTCGGTAAATAGTTGGCACGATAATATTTATAATTCCAATAAGCCGAACGGAAGCTATGACGTGCCGTCTGCGCATCGGGAGACTCCAGACGAGCAATCTTCACAACTTGTTCCAATGACAGTTCTGTTGTCTGATCTTGAGCAGCCAATAATTCCGTCGCCAGGATTCCAATACTTATGCAGATTATTTTCAGATTCATTCTTAGTTTTATTTGTTATTTATAATTCAAAACCTGTGCCATTTATATAAATATTTGTATATCAATGAAATATACTTGTTTTTCTTTTTAAAATAGCGTGCAAATACGCACGAAAATAGTGCGCAATCGCACATACAACACATGATTATTATCCATATCTTTGCCGGTGCAGTAAAGGAAAAAGATTATATTCTAATTAGCTAAAAGAATGGAAGAAGTAAACAAACTGGGAAAGATACTTATAGTAGATGATAACGAAGATGTCCTCTTCGCTCTAAACCTGCTGTTGGAACCTTACACAGAAAAAATAAAGGTAGCCACCACTCCCGACCGAATCGAACATTTCATGACCACTTTTCAACCTGATCTTATTTTATTAGATATGAATTTTAGCCGTGACGCTATTAGTGGTCAGGAAGGATTCGAAAGCTTGAAGCAAATATTGAAAATCGATCCGCAAGCGATTGTCATCTTTATGACTGCCTATGCAGATACTGATAAAGCAGTACGGGCTATCAAAGCCGGTGCAACAGACTTTATCCCCAAACCGTGGGAAAAGGAAAAACTACTGGCCACTCTTACTTCCGGAATGCGATTACGTCACTCTCAACGGGAAGTAAACATTTTGAAGGAGCAGGTAGAATTACTTAGCGGTCAGAATTCTTCGGAAGGAGATATTATAGGAGAATCTCCTGCCATGCAGGAAGTTTTCACCACAATAAATAAATTAAGCAGCACAGATGCCAATATCCTTATTTTAGGAGAAAATGGAACAGGAAAAGACGTAATCGCCCGTCTTCTCTATCGCTGCTCTCCCCGATACGGCAAACCTTTTGTTACTATTGACTTGGGAAGTATTCCCGAACAACTTTTTGAAAGCGAACTGTTCGGATTTGAGAAAGGAGCTTTCACCGACGCAAAAAAATCAAAAGCCGGACGAATGGAAGTTGCCACTAACGGAACTCTGTTTCTGGATGAAATCGGTAACCTTTCACTTCCTATGCAATCGAAGTTATTGACAGCTATTGAAAAGCGACAAATCAACCGTTTAGGCAGTACGCAGACTGTTCCTATTGACGTCCGCCTGATTTGTGCCACAAACGCGGACATCCGTCAACTAGTGGACGAAGGAAACTTCCGCCAGGACTTGCTCTATCGTATCAACACCATTGAAATACATATTCCTCCACTCCGTGAACGTGGAAATGATATTATTCTACTAGCTGAATATTTTCTACAACGGTATGCACGTAAATATAAAAAAGATATGCGTGGCCTGACTCGGGAAGCCAAAAACAAACTGTTAAAGTATGCCTGGCCCGGAAATGTACGCGAATTGCAGCATACAATAGAGCGCGCTGTTATATTAGGAGACGGCTCTTTATTAAAACCGGAGAATTTTCTTTTCCATGCCAGTCCTAAACAGAGGAAGGAAGAAGAAATGATACTGAATCTGGAACAACTGGAGCGTCAAACTATTGAGAAAGCAATGAAACTCAGCGAAGGGAATATCTCCCGTGCTGCCGAGTATCTGGGCATAACCCGTTTTGCCCTATATCGTAAACTTGAAAAACTAGGCTTATGAAACGATTTGCAATCAGAGTGATTTTACACATCTTATTTATAATGCTGCTTTCTATCGGAAGTTGCCTGTTGTTTCAAAAACAGTTATGGTTCAGTACCGTTATCTGCATCATACTATTAATAACCTTTGGTATACACCTATACCGTATGCAATTCAAGCAAATAATTTTATTGAGACGGCTGACAGACGGACTTCGATACAATGACATGATGCAAACTTTCCACCCGCCTTTTAAAAATAAAATAATGAATGAGTGGGCAAAAGAACTTTCAGAGAGCCTAAAAGATTTTCGGGGAAGATTATTAGCAGAGGAAATCAAACATCAATATTACGAAAACTTATTAAATAAGGTAGATACAGCCGTACTTGTTACCGACAAAGCCGGACATATAGAATGGATGAACCAAGCTGCTGTCACGCATTTAGGACAGATCTCACAATTACCGGAAGCACTCCTGAGAGCTTCTGCAATTAATGATATTCCTATTATTCGTATTGAACAAAACAGCACTGTTTTGGAAATGGCTATTTCTTGTACGAAATTTGTAACACAAGGAAAAGAGCAACAAATAATCAGCCTGAAAAACATCCATTCCGTACTGGAACGAAATGAAATGGAAGCCTGGCAAAAGCTGATACGTGTATTGACGCATGAAATAATGAATTCTATCACACCGATTATCTCTCTTTCAGAAACACTGAGCGAAAGGGGGATACCCAAACTGCTTGGAGAAAAAGAATATTCCATTATGTTACAAGCCATGCAGACTATTCATAGAAGAAGCAAAGGATTATTGGAGTTCGTTGAAAATTATCGTCGCTTGACACGAATCCCTACTCCTGTCTGCACCAAAGTTTCTATCACGGAACTGTGTATGGATTTAAAGAAATTATTCCCGGAAGAATATATCCATTTTGAAATCCCTTCATCAGACCTAACCTTATATATAGATCGGGCTCAAATAGAGCAAGTTCTCATCAATTTATTGAAAAATGCCCGTGAAGCCTGTGGTAGGCAATCTGATAAGGATATTCGGGTAGAAGTAATAATTTCGCCTGCTGGCAATAAGCTTCTGACAGTATCTGACAATGGGGAAGGTATTTTGCCCGATGTTCTTGATAAGATATTTGTACCTTTCTTTACTACCAAAACATCCGGTTCCGGTATCGGACTTAGTTTATGTAAGCAAATTATGACTTTACATGAAGGGAGTATTAATGTAAAATCAGAATCAGGTAAAGGAAGTAAGTTTATTCTCACTTTTCCTAAATAATTGCAGTCTTTTTGTGTATCTTGTGGATAATATGAAAAACTCATGAAAGAGAGGTCTTCACCTTCTATCCCCGATAAATAAAAGAAAGTATCTGTTTCTGATTCATAACCCATAGCTTTAGATATCGTAAAGCTATGCTTTATCTCTCCTAAAGCACCGCTTTATATTATAGATGATGAACAAATAGAAATATATATCTATAAACAAGTTCAAAGATAATTCAAAGAATTGCCTTCTTTATCTCTCACAAACAAAGTAGAATCAACTTATCATTTGTATAAAACCAAAAAAGCTGAAACATAGTATGCATCAGCTTTTTATTTTTAAATTTCTTGACTTAATATTTTCGTCGGGGTAGCGGGATTCGAACCCACGACCCCCTGCTCCCAAAGCGGTGTGATAATAAAGGATATTCAGTTATATATCAGTCAATTATGATGATGTGAGCTAACCACTTCAAAGATAGTTCAAAGAGCGCTATTTTGAGGGCTTTATTTTAGCCCTTTCTAACTCACGATTCAAGAGAATAATTTCTTGTTCTTGGGCACTGTTTTTCTGCAATGCTTTCCTAAGCTGCTCCCGAAGGGAAGCGATTAATCTGTCTTTTTCTTCCATATTTTATATATTAAGATAAAACTCATGAATGTAAATACTTACTTTGAACGCATATTAATTTCTTTCAAAATTATAGTTTATCGATTAAGGCAGATCAACCTTACCTTTTCTGTACTAGTAAATAGTATACTTATCATATTTGTTAATTTACTATATGTTGTTACAGATCTTTTATTCCTATTGGCTTGGTTACTCCCTTTTAGTATTATTTTTATCATCTTTTTCTTGACGAGGTAATTCTGGCAATGGACCTTGATGCTCTAACTGCTTAAAATTAGGGAAACTATCTTGAATTTCGGAAGAGGTACATAATGCAGGATGAAATTCAGTTCCTGCTACTATTAATTTAGTCAGTTCGGTCAATGATTTTGTATATCTGTTTTTTTGCTCTGCTTCAGTCAAGCCGTTAGCATCTTCGGGCTTTTTATACTTGGTACTTTCAACCTGTTCTTGAATAAGCTGTTCAATTACTTTTTCTTGTATATTTATTAAATTTTCAATAGCGCCATTTTCCATTTGGGTTCTTTTAAGAATTTCTTTAGCTTGATCTAATTCAATCTTTTTCTTAGCAATATCAAGAGCGCAATTAATTGCTGTAACCATTGCTTTTACAATTTGCGTACTACACACAGCTATTATTATCCATAGGGAGCCATGATCGAGTTGTTCTACTTTTATTTCACCACCACCATTAATAGTTGAAATTCCATTTAATGACTTCTCTAGCAGGTTTATTATTTCTGAAAAATCAGATAAACCACTTACTGAAGGTAATTTTATATTAATGGTAGTATCAGTTTCATCTGTTGTGAGATAGTCATTAAGCCATAAACTTAAAGTCGTTATCATATATCGTATTTTGGTTGAAACTTTTATAAAATCTGATTGTTGGGATGAGTTAACAATGATTCGGTTAGTAAAAGCTGATTGGATAACATCTATAAATACCTTTTCATCTTCAACATTAGTTGGCAATATGTGGATTTTTATTAATGCTTCAATAGCCTTTTTCGTCTTTAGTATATTATCTACGTAATAATTACCATTGGAGTTTGGAAAAGATGGAGTAAAGAATTCTTTTGCAATATCTATATTCTGCTTTATATCAATTAGTCTCACAATGTCACATTTTAGTTACACAATCAATTTATTCAATCTTATTAGCTAGCTCTATCCATGAGTAATTATAAAAGTCTGTAGTAAGAATTTTGGCTAAATCTCTTGGAAATTCCGGTGAAACCTCAAGTATCATATCTTCAGTGATATTCACGAAATTACGTTCTTTAGCGACTAACTTTGTTATAATGTTCGGGTCAATTTCCAATGCTTTCTTTATACACTTAAGCGCTAATACATATTTATAATCAGTTTCGGCAGGATGCCAATCTGGTTGCCCTTCATGTTGGTCCATATATTCAGCAGAAAAGTGAGTAGCAAGCCCTTCTTCCAATACATTAGCATTAATTCCTCGGTGGGGACACAAGCAATGTATTGTCTCATGTGCTAACTGATACAATCCTCTATTTATATCATTCTTACATATATCCATCACTCTAATTCCAACTACTTTAGAGCTAAGAAATGGAAACCATGTGTGCGGAAAGCCTTCTTCAGTATAGGATACTCCACATATTGAATAAGATGTATCTCGTATACCATATTTTTCTTCTGCTATTTTCAATATACTTCCTAATTTGACATTTAGGATCTTGAGTGCTAAGGCAGGGTCAATATCAGTCATTTTTATAGATGTCATTATATTCTGTATTTTTAGTTACACAATCAATCTGCTAGACTTCTAAACTTATATGGTCATTGTTTCTCATAGAATAGCAGTCCGACACGATCTATATGTTCGCCAATGGGAGTCCCTACATTTTTATTATAGTCAACTACGTCAACTTTATACAATAACCCCAAATCCTCTATCTGGATATTTATATCCATTAGTTGGTTAAAAGTTATATTTTCTCCTACAGCTGCCAAATCTATATCAGACCCTTCTGAATAAGTTCCTTTTGCCCTGGAGCCAAAAATAAGTACCTTATCAATATTGGGGAAGCTCCGGAATACACTACAAATATCCGTTATTACTGTATCACTAAGACCGTACATAATCAAAACAATGTTCCCATTTCCATTCGTAGCTTTTCTTCATTCAACCTGCTATCAAGTTGTTTCAACAAAAGCGAATACTCCTCATATATTTTGCGTACAATTTCAATAGCATCACCTTCATTATAAGTATGCGAAGTAGTAACCCTAGCTTTTGCCATTCTACGCCAGCCGTCATGATCCGTGATCATATTATCTTCAAATGCCTTTTGAAGAGTGCCATTCGGACCTTGCACAAACTCGTAACCTTTATATTTCAACAGATCCTGAAGGACTTTCCAGCCAAGTTCAAAAGTATATTCAAATCTTTGTATCAGTCCTTCCATTTCAAGTTCAGATAAACTATCTGGAGTCTTATCAGATTCAGTTATATCCAGAATCCGCTTATTAGCCCGGTGAAAGCTGTCATATCTTTGTAACCAACGTATATCTTGTTCCATAAATCTATTTTTCTTAGTTGTACAATCAATTAACTAGACTTCTAATTGTTATCTGATATTAGTCTATTTTCTTTTTGAATATCAATTAACTCATAACTAGTACTTTTCCTTCCATCTTTAAAAGTAAAATTGCGCTCAAGAATCATCATGGTACAATTTTCATTAGAATATCTTCTAATATATTCTACAATCATATCCTCATCAATATCTTCACTTATTTTACCATGTTTTATGTTGCCATCTTCATCCAAAAATTCAAATTTACCAGATTCAACAAATGCTCCTTTGAAAACACCATTTATTTTTATATTGTTTTCTTGACAATGTGTTGATGTAGTCCTTGCATACCCTGTCATATTATCATCTACACTTAATTCCACATAGTGGCTACCCGATTCCATTTTTAGCATACTATTTTCTGACGCTAATTCCTTGAAGAAATCTTTTAAATAAGTAAACATTCTGCTAGGATGATTGGAAACTAATTTCTCATACTGTTCTTGGTCAGTAGCTGTAGCTTGGATGATATCCATGACTTCCTTAATAGAATTAGCTGCATAATCTTCTGCAAAAAGGTCTTCATTATTCATTAAAGAGAGTTCAAAACCAAATGAACCTTGAGGTAAACCTGTTAGAAACATTTCTCCCATTTTAGTTTTCCCCAATTTACCTCTTTTTCCTATACGTTCTTCTCCATAAGCATCATAAACTATTTGGGTCTTTATCATACCTTGTATCGAACTCATTGTTTTGCTAGCAAATGAAGACTTTATTCCCATAGAACCCAAAACCGCATTTCCCGCAAATAGTAAACTAATCTTTGCTTCTACAGAATGTTCTTCTAATTCCTTTAGTTGCCTTTTTATTTCTTCTATACGATTTTCTAAGGATACTTTCATTAATAGACTATCCTTAGAAACTTCTAATAATTGTTGTGTTTCAGTTAATTGCCACTGAAGCCACTCTTTTTTTGAATGATTTCCCATAATCATAGTGAATTTAAAAAGTTTAAGGCTTCATTATCTGAATCAAGGGTATTGTACAATGGTAACTCAATCATACCTTTCCATACCCCAGCCCTATTATGACTAAACAATTGAATCCAATATTTGGTCATTTGGACAGTCATTAAAGGATTCTGGTCAAATATCACAAGATAGTGGTCTACATGATATTGGCTTTTTGAAAGAGAGGGAGATGCAAATGCTGGAAATTTAATAATTATATCTTGCTCGAGTTGAGGAGATATCTGTGATATAAAACTCACCACATCAATATCATGTGGAGCTCTTTTTTCTGACGCTTCAATATTCTCTGTAAAACTCCCATCAATCCATTGGAATCCATTTACAATATTCTTTTTACATGCCTCTAATCTAAAATAGATAAATCCTTTTAAAATCTTTATTCTTTCAGATGATGTTGCAAACTTTTTACAGAATTCCATAATATCTGTTTTATATGGTGATATTTTACTAGTATCTGTGGGATTCCCTAAATGAGGAGGGAGCACGTTGTTATAATTAAAATCAGGAATTGAAGCCATAATATTTGTGCTTTATATTATAATATTTTGTTTGTGATTACTCCCTTAACGAGAAATACCCGGAGTATCTTAGCTTTGTCTATTACCATCTCATCGAACTCTTCTAGGTTCTTAGGAACTAAGCGCCACTTATTGGGATTATCCTTGCAGTTACGGATATACTTCACGGTCCTGTAATCGTCTGTTATAATAAGGTATGCCTCTCCGGGGAGAACACTGTCCAAACCTACCTCTTTAATAGCAATAATAGATCCGTCATTGATATCTGGAATCATAGAGCGTCCATAAGCCGGTACCGCACAGTCACAATTTTGAAAAGCGGGAATGTGCAGGTAGTAATTAGGAATATTAGTCTGATCGTTGGGAAGTTCATCATATCCCATAGTAACATCAACGTCAAAATAAGGTATTCCTTTTATATTTGAAGCTTTGTCAATATCTACATTAGTAATATGTGTTTTTTGAGGATATATCATTTCACCTTTCTCTTCGGTTATCCAAACTTTGTTTATATTTCTATCGAGCGAACATAAACGTTCTACGAAATCATTAGGTAATGGAACCCTTCCATTTATCACTTGAGAAAATGATGACTTATTTGAGTAGCCTAATAGCTTACCTACTTCTTCTTGGTTATCTGCAATACGTTGTCCAATTAACCACTTTATTGCGAGTTTTATCCTCTCGTTTACTGTCATACAAACTTAATTTATATTAAAAACTAAACAATGTTTATATATAAAGTTGTTTTCTGTATAAACATAATTTATATTTGCACTATAAAGTTAACGCAAAACAATGATAACGCCAAAATAAAAGGGCAATAAAGTTAACAAAATAGATTATTTACTCTAAATCAAATAAGAATATGACACTAAAAGAGTTTGAAGAAAGAACAGGAAAGCCAATCTCGGCAGAAACGTATGATGCCATCGAAAAGATGTACATGAATACTGAACTTGACAAAGATGAGTTTTGCAAATTGTATATGAAAGCTCCAGGAGCACTTGCTGAGATTGAAAAGCAAACGGTATTAGTTCGTGAATTATTTGAGGAAAAAAAATGCATGGCTGATTTCTTGATTGAGCAGGCTGAGAAATGGAGTGCATCAGACCTTAGAGAGAAAGCAATCAGAATGATCGGTGAGAGAGAATATCTGCGTAGGAAAATAGAGAGGGGATTCAACCTTTGGGAAGCAGATAAAGTACTTCTAGTAGAACTATTAAAAGCATAAACATGAAAGTAAGAATCAAGAATGTAACTGGCTCAACATCCAATGAGTGGCTTTTGTGGGAGCTTAAAAAGGAAGCGAGAGTAAAGGAAGGTGATATAGTTGAAGGTAAATTCAATCCTAAAAATAAAGCGGTATACTTTACTAGGGGAACATCAGAATGTGTCGCTTGGCTCGGTGAAACCTGCGAGGAAGTTAAAGAATAAGCTATATAATCCCGGACGGGTTTGACCGCCTTTCCGGGAACTAGAAACTATAAATATAATAATGTATATGGAAAATCAATTAGAAACTATCAAAGCAAATCTGCCTTACGGATACGAAAAGCAGATAGCGAAAGAAGTAGGATGCTCACAGGGTACAGTGCACAATATCCTTAATAATAAGCCGGCTTCTGCTCGCTCAACCTACAAAGCAAAAGTATTGAATGTCGCTGTAAGAATGGCTAATGAAGCCTTGGAAGCTACTAAAGGAGTCTCCAAAGCTGCCGCCGAACTAGAGACTTTGCATCATGGAACTGCAAGCTGATTCTGCTCTAACCAAGCGGGAAAATCAAATAGCGGGACTGGCTGCTTGTGGCTTGGCAAAGAAGGAGATTGCAGACAGATTAGGTACTGCCTACGGAACGGTAAATGTCCTGTTAGATAAGGCCTACAAAAAGACGGGGACCAGCAAATTGAACGAACTTGGTGCTTGGTGGATAAATAGAGTTTTTGCTCTAAATATAGACTTCAAGCAATTACAGAAATCATTAATCGCTCTTTCATTTCTTGGAATTATTGCCTTTCAAATTGCATTTGACTGCAACAACGACCTTAACCGGAGTCGGCGGGCAAGAATACGAAGAAATAGGATTGAAGAAGTATATGAACTCTAATCAATATTAATCAGGCAGCATAGCATAGAGATGCAGATGTGTTTCAGTAATTAAAAGCTCAACACCATTCAAAAGTAAAACAAAGAAACAGCCTAATTAGAGATTATGGAAAATTGCTTCGAAATGATGGTCGCCCGATGCATTAAAATTGGGACGGTGCAAACGCTAACGATGCTGGGACTACTCCCCGAAGTAGTAACGATATCACAAGCGGAAGAAATATACGGAAAACGCCTAATAAAAGAGTGGCGCGAAAAAGCCTGGATTAAGTTTTATCCGGCAAATAATAAGGAAAGAGGAAAATATTATGTGAAACGATCCGAATTGGAAACAGCCAGTGCAATGATGGATTTGCATAATAAAGTTCCGGATAACATTATCAAACAATTAATGCAGATCGCTGTATGAGATATATACCGAAATCATCAGAAGTGTTACAGGCTCTGCAAGACAGTATCGGAAAGCAGATTGCAGAAAGAGAAGAACAGAAAAAGAATTATGTTCCTACTCCTGTAGAGATTAAACCTGATAAAAAAGATATAAGCATAGAGCCCACGGCCGAAGATATTCTTTTAATGGAGGAATATGGACGTGGAGTATATCAAGGAGATTAATAAAACGCTAATATTTAAACAATTATGAGTAAAATTATTGAAGTAAAAGTGGAAGAGCTAAATGCGCTTCCAGCAACGAAAATTGTCGAAAGTGAAAATGTACAGGCAAAATTCGTTCAAATGTATAATGCCATCTGGGGAACAGATAAGGGTGAGCAAATGTATCATAAAGAAGTATTCAACTTTCAAAAACTTCTCCGTGATAATCCTGATTTGGCAGATTCGACAAAGATGTCTCTATATGGCTGTTTTCTTGATATAGCAGTCAACGGTCTTACATTAGATCAAACAGGACATCCACTTTGCTATATACTTAGCAGAAGCAGTAAAACCGGACACAAGAACGCACAAGGATATGATATTTATGAAAAACGTGCCTATGTTTCAGTTACAGGGTATGGCGAACTGACAATGCGTATGCGTGCCGGGCAAATCAAGTATGCGGATAATCCAGTCGTTGTATATGAGGGAGATCATTTTAAAGCATCCTTAGTTAATGGTATAAAGAATATCGAGTATGAAGCACAATGTCCCCGTACTTCAACCAAAGTTATTGCTGCATTCATTCGTATTGTACGAAATGACAACTCGGTAGATTATCAATGGTTAATGGAAGGTGATATCGAACGATTGAAACATTATAGTGAAAAAGCAAATTCGAAGTGGAACGATCAAACTAAAAGACGTGAATTGGGTAAAGCCAATGCACTCTATACTTCGAATAATGGAAGCATTGATCCTGGGTTCCTTGAGAATAAGATGATCAAACATGCGTTTGATGCTTATCCTAAAGTGCGTACAGGTAAGTTTACTATTATGGATTCGGATCAAGAAGAGGAAGAAATTATCGACTATGGCTTGGTGGATGAAGATAAGGTTAATGAACCCGTTCAGGCTGTGGATAATCCTAATATTCCTTTCGGTGAAGAAAAACAACTGGAAGCTCCAGAACCTGTACAGGTGCCAGTCTCCGATGATGATGAAGACGGTGGATTCTAATACTTACTAACCGATTAAAATAAATAATATGGCAACAGAGTTAATCAAAATAGACGAAGCAAAAAATATTCTGTCATCTTTTCCAGATATAATGGGGAAGAATACAAATTCTGTCAAAAAGTGTAATGAAGCTGGGCAAGCTCTCCTTGACACTATCGAAGGAGAAGGTATGAATGAAACAATAGATCAGGCTACAGCCGACTACTTGAAAAAGGTTAGCGTAACACTCAAAAATATGGATGAACGTCGTAAACCTATTACGCAGATATTTGATAGAATACGTTCCTTTTTCACCTCCCAAGAAAAACAAATTGATCCTAAGGATCCTTCAACAATTCCCGGAAAGCTTGTGATAAAGCGCAATGAGTATGCCAAGTTTAAATACGAAGAAGAACAGAAAAGAAAGAGAGAAGCGGAACAGAGAGCTAGAATTGAAACAGAGAAAGCAAACTATCGACAGATAATAGGGGATAGCCTTCTTTCTTATTTCAACCAATATCTTTCAAGTAAAGTTTCTGAATTGCAGGGAATATTTTCCAACTTGACTTATGAAAACTTCGATCGTGAAGTTATAGGAATCACAGTTTTTCAGACCGATTATCCCAAATCTCATTTTGATAAGTTTAGTGCGGATTCTGCGACTTACTATATTAGTCAAGAAACAAAAAAGGAGATTCGCCGAGAGGTTCTAGAGGGCAAATATGAGCAATACGCTCAACAGTATAAGGCAAAGATTGTAAGCGTTAAGCAAGACCTTACCGACCGTGTTCCCTCTAAACGCAAGGAACTTGCAGAACTGGAACAACTTCGTCTCGCTAATGCAGAGGAAGCTGCCAAAGCGGAAGAATTGCGTAAACAACGTGAAAAAGAAGCTGCAGCCAAAAGAATGGAAGAGTTGAAAAAGGAGGAAGAAGCAGCAAAACAAGAGGCTGCACTGAAGGCACAACAAAGCTCTATTGGTAGTCTTTTTATGGAAGCTGCCGCTTCTATTGCTCCTCCACCGACTAACGCCAAGGTGAAAGAAAAGATTGTTGTACTTCATCAGCAGGGATATTTAGAAATATTCCAGATGTGGTGGATAAACGAAGGTCAAACGTTGCCTGTTGAAGAACTGGAGAAAATCTTTAAAAAGATGATTACTTATTGCGAGAAGCAGGCGAACGGTAAAGATCAAAAGCATATCGAATCAAAATACATCCGATATGAAGCAGATGTAAAAGCCAAATAGCCATGTCAAATCCTGATTCATATTACTCTCGTCCGGAGGTCAGTAATTCAGATCTGACAGAGCTTAAGAACTATCTTTATCCCCGTGCTCAATACGGGGATAAAGAGAAGGCATTCAAGTTTGGAACTCTTGTAGATGCTCTTATTACAGAAAACGAGCGTGTAAGATATGATAAGTTAATGGTAGACGATTACGTGTATACGAAAGACGAATTTGAACTAGGGCTTGAAATGCGTAAGGCTCTCCGGAAAGAAGCAGAAAAGGATCAATTTCTAGCTGTCGTTTTAGCACAGTCCGATACACAAAAGTTTATGGTTAATAAACAACAAGAGTTCTTTTATGGGAACTTTGTTTATCATCTCGATACACGGTGTAAATGGGATTGGTGGTTGTCTTCTTTCAACTTTGGAGGTGATTTAAAAACGACCTTCGCAGAATCTCAGGCACAATTCGATGAAGCGATAGATTTCTTTGACTGGGACCGCTCCCGGGCATGGTATATGGATATAGCCGGTAGCCAACAAGATTTTATTTATGCTATCAGCAAGAAGAATTGTAGAATCTTCAAGCATTTTATCACTGACCGGAAACACCCTTCATACATCAGAGGAAAAGAGAAATACGAGGACCTTGCTTTTAAGTGGTGGCAATTAATGGTCTGATTATATTTTACCATAAAACAATATGAATTTACTTATTACATCAAAAGAACAAATATTGGCTGAATTAACCAATATAGATTCATTCCTTAATATAACTATGAGCGAAGATGTAACAGAAGCTGTACAACGCGGCAATGACTTAGCTGTATATGTTGCTCGTTCCGGCAAATTGCTCGCAGATTCAAAATATTGGCTCAATGAGGCAATGAAATCCGAGGTCATGCAGACGCTTGTAGATACGGCAAAAAGTGCGAAAGCAACAGCAACAGCGATAAATGCTCTAGTCAATTCTTTATGTCTGGAAGAGAGATACTTAGTTGATTGGTGCGAACGTTGCAACCGGACGGCAACACATCAATTATCGTGGTGTGTAACTGTAATAAGTAAAGCTAAGGCAGAAATGCAAATGTCCGGAATGTTTAACAACAAAAAGTAATTATCATGAAAAATCTAAGAAGAGTCACAATCGGAATATCCGTTATCGGTCTGTTTACGGCATTATCTTTCTCTCAAAGAGAAGATGCTACAACTAGAGAAATAACTACGGCTGCTGTAATGGGAGTTGTATCAACGTTTAGTATTATCACTTTATCAACTAAAGAAGATTATGGAACAAGCAAAAAATGAAATCAAGAAAGCGATTATTAAAAAGGACCGCTTGAATGTAGTGTACAATGAACGTTTTTCGGAAGCAAACTACACGAATGTAATTAGCAAGAACTGCGATCAGATCATTCATAGTGACTTAAGAGAGACATTTAATCGTCTTAAATTACATCTTGTCGTATTGTGCGAACAGCCGGAAGCTGCCAATATTAATAAGGATAGTTTTACGCCTCCTGGCTATTCAGAGATTCTTGAAAATTACATCATAACAGGCTATGCAAACGATAGTGTCGATGGTGTTTCCGGAATTACTATTATGGGAGCTAAATTACTTCAGTCCGGCAAGGTTGTTGATCTGAAAATCTTCGTACCTCTCCTTGATGCAGACTATCCTTACTATGAAGAATTGAGCATTGATGCGGCAGCTTGTGACGCAGAAGTTGAGAGTTATCTGTTTGAAGAGAAATGGGGAGTCAGACAGGAACGTCTTGATTTTGATACTGACGAACCGGAGGAAGCCGTTATAATTGAAGATAAACCTAAAAAAAGAGGGCGAAAGAAGCAAATAGAAGCTCCAGTTCCTTTAGATGAAACTGCATAACACCAATCACTATAGGGGGGATAATCCCCCCCTACAAAATACTCTAAATCATGAATATCGAATTAAAAGGAGATAATTTTGAATTATCTTTCAAGTATAAACCTTCTATCGTAGATCGGATCAGGCAGATTCCTGGAAGACGTTTTGACGGTGCTAGAAAAGTTTGGATAGTACCTACACGGAGTAGAGTTGATCTTGAAAGAATGATTTATCAGATACAGCAGTTTGAAAATATAAATTGGGTAAGCGGAACTACAAAGAAAGAGGAAGATATTGCTTATGATGTTCCGGAACTTCCAGATCTAACAATTCCGCATAGCTTAAAAATTCAGCCTTATCCCTATCAACTCAAAGGTATTGCCCGGGGATTGGAGCTAAAGCGCTTCATGAACTGCGATGAACCAGGACTCGGAAAGACATTACAAAGTATTGCTACCATCAATCTAGCGAACGCTTTTCCCTGTCTTGTCATTTGCCCATCATCATTGAAAATCAACTGGCAACGGGAATGGGAGAAGTTTACGGATAAAAAAGCAATGGTACTCACAGATAAAGTACGTGATACATGGACCTTCTTTTATCAAACAGGAATGCATCAAGTCTTTATCGTAAACTATGAATCACTAAAGAAATACTTCGTACAACGCATAAAGAAAGCCGAAGGCTGGACGCTGCGCGATGTGGAATTTAGAAACTCAATCAATTTATTCAAGTCTGTTATCATTGATGAAAGCCATCGCTGTAAGTCTGCATCTACTCAACAGGCAAAGTTTTGCAAGGGTATTTGTACAGGTAAAGAATGGGTGATAGAGCTTACAGGAACACCGGTAGTAAATCGGCCTAAAGATTTGATTCCACAGCTGGCAATTCTAAACCGTATGGATGATTTCGGTGGCTACAAACCATTTGTTAACCGGTACTGCTCCGGACAAAGAGAAGCATCGAATTTGAAAGAATTGAACTTCAATTTATGGAAATATTGTATGTTTCGTCGTGAAAAGTCTCTCGTCCTTACAGATCTTCCAGATAAGATACGCCAGGTAAATACATGTGAAATTACTAATCGTAAGGAGTATATGGATGCAGAGCGTGATCTTATTATGTATCTACAGAAATATAAGGATGCCGACGATGAAAAGATTGAAAAGGCTCTGCGAGGGGAAGTCATGGTACGTATCAATATTCTACGGCAGATCTCCGCACGTGGAAAAGTACGCGATGTTATTGAATTTGTGAAAGACTTCCGAGAGAATGGAAAGAAGATAATTCTCTTTTGTTCGCTTCATGAAGTTGTAGATCAATTGAAACGTTACTTCCCCACGGCTGTATCTGTAACAGGTAGAGAATCACCGGACATGAAGCAAAGAGCGGTTGATGCCTTCCAGAATAATCCTAAGACAGATATTATTATTTGCTCTATTAAAGCGGCTGGAGTTGGCTTAACGCTTACTGCATCAAGTAATGTCGCTTTTGTTGAGTTCCCTTGGACATACGCCGATTGTTGTCAGTGCGAAGACCGGGCACACCGTATAGGGCAAAAGGACTCTGTTACCTGTTACTACTTCCTTGGCCGACGCACTATTGACGAAAAGGTTTATCGAATAATTCAAGAGAAGAAAAATATCGCTAATGCTGTAACAGGTTCTACCGAGGATATAGAAGAAAATATTGTCGATATGGTTGCTCGCATCTTTGATTCAGACTATGACGACGAAGAATAATTCAAAACTTAGAAAGAAATGAAAGAAATAGAACTATATAATGACCATTTCCAGAATTATAAAGTCTATGGCATTCCTAAGGCTCAACTAATCATAGCTGATGTCCCTTATAATTTAGGCAATAGTGCTTATGCTTCTAACCCTTCATGGTATGTGGACGGAGATAACAAGAACGGGGAAAGTGATAAGGCCGGCAAACAATTCTTTGATACCGATAAAGATTTTCGCCCTGCCGAGTTTATGCACTTCTGTAGTCAGATGCTTGTAAAGGAACCCAAGGAAAAAGGCAAGGCGCCTTGCATGATAATATTTTGTGAATTTGAAGACCAGTTCCGGTATATTGAACTGGGTAAAAGATATGGGCTGAATAATTACATCAATCTTGTATTTAGAAAGAACTTTTCAGCGCAAGTCTTGAAAGCCAATATGAAGATAGTCGGCAATTGTGAATATGGATTGTTGCTTTACCGCGATAAACTTCCAAAGTTTAACAACGATGGTCGGATGATCTTCAATTGCTTTGATTGGGTGGTGGACAATGAAACTCCGAAGGTTCATAGCACGCAAAAACCGGTTCCTTTGCTTCGTAGGCTGATAGAGATATTCACCGACAAAGGTGATGTCGTTATTGATCCATGTGCCGGAAGCGGTTCTACCTTATTAGCTGCTGCCCAGTTGGGACGCAGGGCATACGGATTTGAGATTAAAAAAAAGTTCTTTGCTGATGCGAATAAATTTGTGTTATCACGTATCCAGCAATCGCTATTTGTGTAATTTAAATAAGAACAGAAATGAGGTAAACCGAGCCTTCTAAATTCGGTTGTTGATCTTTGACGTATTGGATTTACCGATTAATTTTTTTGAGAAAATGTGACTTTATGGTTAATAAAGTGCATAATCTTGGAAACAAAACATCTAATTTGCTGTTTTATTTTTATATTTGCATTGTAATTTAAATATGGAGGTAAGTATGTGCATATTAAAGGAAGTAGGACGTTTTATTAAAAATGGAGCTTCTACATTTCGTGATGCCTCTCAAGGGCATTATAAGCAGAACTCCGAAGCTATTTCTGAAATTAGGAAAGAAATTCTGGAAAAAGACAGAAATAGGAATGATGATAAGAGGAATCTTATGGAAGACAGAAAAAATGTTGAAGGGGATGTGCGTAGATCTTTTAATGAAATTGTATTAAACAATGGGTAAGCAAGAACTAAAACAGCGGGAAACGCAAGTTGCAACAGGCGATGGAGTTGGAAAACAATTAGAACAGACTTATACTGTTGATGACAATTGCCTACCTTCACCTCAAGAATTAGCCGCATATAAGAATATTGATCCTAGAATTGTCGATTATCTTATTAATGCCTCTGTAAAAGAGCAAGATCATCGGCATAAAATGGATAGCAACAAATTGAATATGATTAGAAAAGCTGATAGAAGAGATGGAAGAATGAACTGGTGGGGAATGTTTTTCGCATTTCTCGCTATAGTTGTAATGATAGCTCTTGCTGGTTATGCTCTCTATTTAGACAAACCTTGGTTTGCTGGGATTATGGGTGCTAGCACACTTGTATCCGTAGCTTCTATTTTTATTAAAAGTAATGATAATAAAAGCAAACCATCTGGTAATACAAAGAAATAATTAAAATTTTTGATACTAAAGTTAGGCGGTAAGTTCAATCTCACCGCCTTTTTTGTGTCCGGGCGGTATCTAAGTTCGGACACTTTTATTTAGAGTAAAACAGAATAAGAGTGAATCAGCTTAAAAAAAACAATATCATGATCCAATGTAAAATTATTTCGGGAACATCATTTTCAGAAGTTGAAAAAATGGTTAATCGTTTTTTAATCTTAAATAAAATTGAAAAGATTATCCAAATTGTGAGTCTAAGTGATGATCAATATGTTGCAATGGCAATATATTATGAAGTGAAAAACTAAAAACGAAACATATAATCAAGCTGTATAGAAAGCTTGATATTTGTAAATATATTAAGACAATATACAATTAATAAGAAGTAATCAAATCTATCTCTTATTAATTGTACAAATGAAGCTAAAAGATATAGTAAGCCAGTTGGCAAACAGAATAAATCAGCCGCATGTGATTGAGGTTTATCTTCGACAAGTATATGCGAAAGGTTTTGTATAGGGAACCAAGCAATCTCCTTGGATCAGTGTAAAAGATAGGGTTCCTATCCCTGTTATAGAAGCAATAGATGGTAATGAATATGGTAGTATAGATGTGCTAGGAGCAATTCAAAACTCATATGGTGACTATGATTATTACATCTGCCGGTATTGGGGATATAACAAAGAATATAGATGGGAAAACGGAATAGCTCCTGATTATTGGATGCCTATCCCGAAGTTTAACGAAGAATAATTATTAACCCTTTAAAATGATACGACCAAAGCATTACAATTATCACAACCGGTCCAGATCCGCACAGCGAGAAAGGACTATATTAATCACTTTCGTCAGGAGAAGCCTTTGGAGGGAATATTCTTCACCGACTTCATCCAGGAAGTACTTGAAAAGCGCAGCAGACGTAAGTCTGAACACTATGCAACCGTTTATGATGCGATAATAAAACACATAGATAACTTCTCATTAGAGTTTGATTGTGACATATTCACCAACTCGGTAACGGCTGAATTTCTTGATGATTTCATAGTCTATCTTGAAGATTGCGGGTTACGACATAATACCATTGTAGGATATATTCTAAAAATACAGACTCTTATTCGTAGAGCTTCGCAATACAATTATGCAGTAGATGTTACTTATGATGAAATTGATTTGAAATGTGAGCCTACGAATGCAGTATTTCTTTCAATGAATGAGATTACCCGTATCTACTACTACAAGTTTGTAGGGCAGGATAAGCGGAAAGCAAAGGAGAGAATTAGAGACATGTTTGTATTGGGATGCCTTACTGCTTTGCGTTATTCCGACTATTCAAGGTTGACAAGTCAAAACTTTATAAATAACTATATTATGATCCGAACAAAGAAAACCAATGTGGATGTCAAGGTCCCGGCACATGATTATGTAAAAGAGATATTCGCAAAGTATAGTGATCAGGTTCCTTGTGGTTTGTGCATCCAGTACTTCAACAAGTATTTGAAAGTGATAATGAAAGAAATCGGGCTTAACGATCCAATTACTTTTTCTTATACCAAAGGTGGAAAGCTGTTTACTGTTACTCGTGAAAAATGGGAGTTGATAAGTAGTCATACAGCGAGAAGAAGTGCGGCAACGAATATGTATCTTACCGGCCGGATGAAGACACTAGAAATAATGAAACTTACCGGTCACCGGACGGAACAGAACTTCTTCCGGTACATTCGCTTAACTGGTGATGATACAGCCCGTTCCATTTCAGGTGATATGTTTTTTAGAAAGTAATATTAAAAATGGATAAAGAAAAGTGCATTTTATGTGGAAAGGAATCGGTATCGGTTATTAAAACCGATACCGGTTTTATGTGTTATAATTGCTATGCCAATCAGCGTAATCCTTCACGTTCTAAAGAAGTACATAATAATGAGGAAGCTCGCATACAAACAGAGTTCTTTAAACTTCTTCCTCTATATTTCCCTAATATACCTGACAAACTTATATTTGCCGTTCCGAATGGTGGAAGTCGTCATGTTAGGGAAGCCGCTAACCTTAAACGTCAAGGAGTAAAGCCCGGAGTTTCCGATGTAATCGTACTCATACCGAAAAAAGGATTTGCTTCGCTCTGTTTAGAGTTCAAGATTAAGACAGGGAAACAGTCAGATCATCAAAAAGAATTTCAAAAACAAGCGGAATTATGCCGCAATAAGTATGTAGTAGTCCGAAGTGCATCACAAGCAATTGAAGAACTAAAGAAATATCTTTTTTAATAGGAATGTAGTAGGTGATACAGATAAATATAAAAATACCCCGACTTATCACAAGCCGAGGCATCCAAAGTTTTTTTATTATGAATCTTAGTGTTATTTTTTTTAGTAGTTATTCCCTTCGTCGAATTAGCCAAACAACTATAATGATCAAACCTATAATTACTCCTATGGCTATTTCTCCGACGTGTAACCTAACAGATTGCCACCAGGAAAGTTCACGTTCAACTGGATAAGGGACTTGTACTACCTTCTGCTTCTCGCTAAAAAGAGAATCATACTTTGCCTGCAACATAGAGTAATCGCGTGACAGTTCCTTGTACCAGTCACGATACCTATATAATTCGGTCCGGATAACATTTCCAGATTCATCGACTACGATTACCGTAGAATCCTTTATTACAACTGAGTCTTTCCGAACCGTCTGTTCTTTGATTACAACCGAATCTCTCGTTATTACCGAATCTTTTAGTTGTATTTTGGTCTCTACCGGAACATACTGAGGACTCCGACAGGATGAAAACCATATTGCTGACGTCAGCAATATGATAATGTATATTAGCCGTTTCATGGTCGGATCACTGTATTACGTAAGAAGTTGGTAAACTCAGAACGTACATCAAAACAGGGACACGCTTTGATATATTCTGCCGGCTCTACTTCGCCGCTGTTATCCAGATCCGGCGAAGTATCCCGGTGTCCGAGCACTTCAATAATGGGATACTCCGTACAGAGTTTCGCTACTAATTGCCGCAAACTAGTTTTTTGAGCAATCGTTCGTGTATCTGCCGCCTTTCCGGATGCGTCCAGACCGCCGATATAACAGATGCCAATGGAATGTCTGTTATAGGATGAATCACTAAATCCTTTCGTATTGCAATGAGCTCCGTCAATCGTTAAAGGTCTACCCTCTTCTACCATTCCGTCAAGGTCAATGACGAAGTTATAACCGATCTGATTGAATCCCCGAGCCCGGTGCATCCGGTCAATATCTTTGGCTCGTAAATCCTGTCCGGCACGTGTGGCCGAACAATGGATGATAATTGCATCAATTTTCTTCATTTCTTCTCCTCCTTGTTCTTTGTTATTGGGCCAATCTTTACCAAATTGACACGGAAAATGATAGCTATCAAAATGGCTGTTCCTAACCAATGCCAAAAATCTTGAAAAATAAACTCCAATACTTCAATCATTTGGTATCTCCTTTTTGTAAATAGTTCGTTAGATAAGGGATATTCTTTATAAACTCGACACTTAATACATAGTGCAAGAAAGCTACTACCTTGTAGCCATTGCTAGAGTTGGGTAGAATTTCTTTGATATTCCTTAGAATATTTACCCCGTAGAAGTAGAATACGCTATACGTAATGAATGATACGCATTGTAGCGCACCTTCCGGATTTCCTTTGTGTTCACCAATAAAGTAGATGCAGCTAACCAAGGCAAAGAAAATAGTTGCTTCTACGATACACCTCCAAGCCTTTTTAAAAGAAAAACTCTCATGATTGATAAGGAGTGCAGTAAGCAGTCCACAAATGAAATTGAGGGCAAATACAGCAATAAGACTTTTGATCTCCCCAGAGATAGGATTGAGATAAGCAGCTATACCGGTAACCAATCCAATAAGTAAGTTTTTGAAATAATCCATATCATTTTTATCTAAAATATTAATACTTTATTTTAATACCTCGCTACAATCATCAATAGCTGTCTGAAATACTTGTTTCACTTCGCCAGAAGTTAGCCCATGATCCTCATGTAGCGAGAATCCGGTTACTCCATTTCGCGAAATATTGAAGAAGCCGACAGTCGTTTCATCTTTGACAATCTCGGCAGTAATATCTTTCACCGCTTCGGTACCACAGGTTGACATTCTGTACTTAATCCTGATAGCGTCCGTAACCTTAGTTGTGGCAGTACTGTTAGTTGATGTAATGTTCATTCTTTGTTTCCTCCTTCTATTAAATCATAAATCTGTCCGTATGTCCCTGCGGTTAGATACTCTCCACAAATTTCTTTTAATAGAGCAGCATCTTCCGTTTCAATATCAAGTACCCCACGATTGTTAATAATTTGTTGCAGCATCTTGTACGCTCGTAACTTCTTGAAAGTTTCCATGTTCTTCCGTGGGTTAGAACCAGCTGCATATAATGCCTCTGCAACCAAATCGCGAAGGGATTTCTTACTTTCTTTACCATTCACCAATTCGATAAACTCCCGACCTCTAAAGTCTAGTAAGTTTCTGTTTAAATTTACTTTCATTTCTATTTTATGTATTAGTCATTTCTACCACCATACCTTTTACTATATGTATCTTTTGCTTATAAATCTTTCCTGGAGAATCCAGATTAGTAATCCATACATCGGATAAAACATTCATTACAGCACCGTTCCCGTCCCGTGGAAAGAATCCATTTGCAGAGACATCTCCTAGTACGCTTACATTTCCGTCGAAGAATCCCGCATAGATATAATCGCTTGGATACTTAGGATTATCAGAATGGGAAGAACCATATATAGCCGCACTTCCCCCAAAAGATGCGCCAATAGCAGCTACTCCAAAATTTCCGTCTGTAGCAGCATCAAAGGTCACATTTACAACACCTTCCTTAGCCCTGCCAGAGCCAAGTTTTAAACTGCGCGAAGTCCCTCCGAAATAACTAGAGCGTGTCCAGATAAGACGCCCCTCCTCAAGAGTAAAACCACCAATAAATCCAGAATCAGCATCAATCCTGCGGACCTTTATCAAATCGGTATTCAGATACCCTCCTATGATAATAGTACTTCCAAGTTGTGCTGCTTCTACAGCATCTTTGAATGCTAATCCACCCAAACCGGAACGATCTACTTTTGAATTGATTACTGTCTGCAGATTACTATGAAGTGCTGTGAAGGTAACAGCTCCTTCTAAATTAATTTTAGACGAATGAATTGTAGTTTCTCCGGCTGCCTGGTTAATATAAGATATAAGCGTATTACCGTTTTCCAGCTCTTTAGAAGCATATATCTTATTGCCGTCGGAAGTCGTTATCCACCCGGCAGTATCTATCCTCTGTGTTAAGCTATCGACCCGTGTCACTTGTGCGGAGATTTGAGTATTGAGTACTTTCAAATCAGCTGTACACTCATCGGAATAACTTTTCAGTTTGTCGTGAATAGCTTTGTTTGCTTCTTCAACAGCTGTATTAAAACTAGCGAAAGCAGAGTTGAATAGAGTAAACTTATCATCGACGTTTTTCTTTTCTTCTACAGTCGTTTGTCCGTCTGCAATAGCTGTATTGATTGCAGCCATAAGATTATCAATAGCACCGGATAAAGATACCTTGGCATTAAGTAAGGCTGTTTTTGCAGATCCTTCCAAATAGGTGTTTACATATAGTTTATTATATGTAGCTTCAACGGCAGATTTCGTATTTTTGACTGTATTCAGATATTTTTCAATGGCTTTCGCTTCCGCCTCGTTTATAATGCCGTCGGCAAAAGCACCGTTTACATAGTCATGAAGGCCCTCTACTGAATCGGCTGCATCTTGTGCAGCCTTGGCTGCATTAGCAGCGTCTTCTAAAGCTTGCACAGCCTGTCTTAAAGCTTCATCTGAATAGTCCTTCAATTTATCCTGTATAGCTTTATTGGCGGCTTCAACAGCAGTATTAAAATCAGCATAGGCAGAATTAAAAAAAGTGAATTTACTATCCACGTCTTTCTTTTCTTCCGTTGTCGTGAATCCATCGGAAATTGCGGTATTGATAGCATTAATCAGACTTTCAATACTTCCCATTAAACTAACCTTAGCATTAAGCAAGCCAACTTTTGCGGGGCCGGATAAATAAACATTCGTGTAGAGCTTATTGTAAGTTGCTTCGATAGCTTGTTTAGTGTTGTTGATAGTATTGATATATTTTTCAATAGCTTTTGCCTCTGCTTCGTCAATAAGGCCATCAGCGAAGGCTCCATCTACATAGTTATGCAATCCTTCGACAGAATCAGCAGCGTCCTTGGCCGCTTTAGCTGCGTCCTTTATTTCCTGATGAGCAGCTTCCCATTCAGACAGATTCTCCAATCCGGAGGAACCGGCTTTAATTTGAATATTTCCGCCTATTTCCCCTTTTACCAAATCGAAGTACGTCTTTCCGTCTGGTGATATGATTCGTTCTGTTGTTACTCGTCCCGGCAAGATTTCCGTGAATCCGTACAACTCAACGAAGCTGCGTTCACCTTCATACTCACTGTTTAGGATACCGGTTAGTAAGTGATAATATCCTGCTATCTGTTCCATTTTGATAGCCGTCTCGCTTAGAAGGAATGTTCCGGTCTGATTCTCTTTGCTAACTTTGGCATACAGATAATATTTCTTTGCCGGATCAATAAGTGCCGGGGAACTGTATTCAACCATATCCCAAAATTTGTATTCATCCGCTTTGTGTTCAGACGACACTGTTTTTATTCCTAACGTCATGTGTTGGATAATACCAGCAGGCGAGTGTAGAACTTTTGTGCTGATATTGTAAGTGATGTTATGCGATACTTGTACTGGGACTGCTTTGGATCTGACAAAGCGGAACTGCAAACTTTCATCACCTACGAGTAACTGCATAGTGTGAACAGCTACCGGATCTATGGAAGATGAGAAGTTTAAGAAAGCATCTTCAAGCATAGACATTGTTTCCTTTGCGTCGCGGAACCGTCTTTTAGTAAACTGTAAGGCATCCTTATGCTTAACGTCTACCTCTACTTCATTCGTCTCAATCTTTTCCAGTTCGCTTGTAACAGACGTGCCGACCGGCTCGTTTGACAACTCAATCTCCGGATAATACGGATTGTTGACATAGCGTTTAATTCCGATCATACGGATAAGAGAACCTTTCGGATGAAACTGTGTATCAGAGAAGTTCACATATCCACCCAGTACAATCTTTCCACCTATTTGCAACCAACGTTTTTTCGCCCAAATTCCATCCAAAGTTCCGGTGAAAGTGAATTGTTTGTCTTCATGTTCATACAGGTATTTTGCAGCTTCTTTGAAAGCTTCCCAGCTTGCACCTGTTTGTGTGCTGTCATTACAGATATAAGCCTTCGGCAATTGTATTCCGAACACTGCGTATGTATCACCAGCTTTCGGTCGCCAGACTTCCGGCTCCGGCATAGTAATACCGTCAATTTCCTGCGGAACAATTTCGAAGCGGCGTGCTGCTTTCTGTTCTTTCGCTTCATGGATATACTTCACCTCAAACTCCTTGCCTGTAAGCATACCGGTTTGGAAGACAATTGTCATATTCTCACCTGCTATCAGGCAATCTTCGAAGTTTAAATCTTCAGGTATGTCTTTGTCTATAAAGTCAAAGAAGTTCTTATCCTTATTCACTTCAATCACAGAGCTAACAGTACCGACACGGGAAGGATAAATAGCCGTGCAGTCCAAGCTATCTTCTTTGGCGGTAGTCAGTTCCTTGTCAGCACGCATAACACAAGTCCCGTCCGCGTCTGTTTTATACGTCCGTCCTTCGTAAACAAGGGTCTTAGATTTTGGAAGCAACAGATTCTTAGCTCCGTATGTCGAGTAATCAATATTGCGATCAGAGGTTTCCACGAAGATGATTTCGGGTGGAATATCCCCGGATTCGCGACCAACACCGACCTTAAAGCCATGGCCTTTACCATACGACAGTTTCAAAGGATTCTCCTTGTTATACTCAACTTTACGCAGGTGAACTGTCTTTATATTGTTCTCTTCGGTAATCTGCCATTCTGTTTCATACGTATCTGCTAGCTGATTAAGAGCATCAAGGATATAGGTATGATTATAGTTGATTACTTTCTCAGTTCCCTCGATACAACCACCGACTTTCCACCCGGTATCCCGGCGGTTCAGGTTCTCAACGAGTAGACGTAGGTGTTCATGTGCCTTGGCCGTATATGAGAACTTAATGTTTCTGTCAACGGTATGGAGTACTTTCCACAACATTGTATCAGCTTTAGCAGTCTCAAGGACAAGTATATATTCATAGTTACGTTCACCGTTTTTCTTGAAATTGCTATCTTTCTTCAAAGAATAACGCTTTCCGTAGAAGTCACACCAAGAGCCGACCGGTATTTCCAAGTATCCCGGATGAGAAAAATACAAAGTGAGTGTATCTTCTCCCATGATAGCTTCATAAGAGTAGCTTTCATCCCATACTTCGATTTTTATTTCCTTATCACCATTATATAAAGTTACCATATCTCCTGATTTGAATTATATCATAAAATATAAATGCTTGGATGAAATCACCGGAATCATCTGTTATTGTAAAGGTAAGGAGCTGGGGAATAAATTCAGAGAATAACAGAGCTGAATATACGACATTAAAACTATTGTCGTGAATAAGAGAAATTTAGTGCTAAAACAGTAATTGTTTCACTCATTGTTTGAGCTGTTTTTACTTTAGTTCTCTCGGGACAAATGCCGCGTTGAAAGATTTTTCCAATGTTTCAACAAAAAATCTGTCCCAAAACGGATATTATAAGTTGCCAGACGGCTTAATGATTCAATGGGGATATGCATCTGCTGTGGCTGGTACACAGACCATATATTTAAATACCTCATTTTACGATACAAATTATACAGTAGTAACTAATACAATAACAGCTAATGCAAGCCTTCAAGTCGCTGTTGTAAAAACAATAAGAATAAAGAATAGATCTTCTCTGGTTATCCTTAGTGTACAGCAAGGTGGAGCAGCAGGAGAACCTTGGAATTGGCTGGCCATAGGTAGGTGGAAATAGTATAAATATCATAACATCAAAATATTTATGAATAATTTTAGTAGAAAATTGGTAATCATAATTGTAGTCATTATTACGCAAAGTTCTCTCGGGACTAAAGCAATCCAATTGACATCACAGACCTTATGGAAAGAGTCAACAAGAGATGGATATGTAAAGTATAGTAATGGTTTGCTTATCCAATGGGGAAACTTAGCTTCTTCATATAGAAATAAAACGATCTATTTACCTATCTCTTTTTTAGACTCTAATTATATTGCAATAGTCGGAGTTAACGATAGTACAGTAGATAGTATATCAGTAGTATCATGTAAGATTAAGAAACAAAATATATCTTCATTTGTCTTAGTTCCGGTTGCGACATGGGGTGCTGATAACTATGTTTATGCTACTGAAGGCATGAATTGGTTTGCTATTGGACGTTGGAAATAAATAAAATAATCATTATGAAGTATTGGAAACAAGGATTCTACGACGAACCCCAGGAAGGTTCGATAGAAATTACAGAAGGGTATTATCAGAAATTGTTAGCAGGACAGTCGGCCGGACTAGAGATATTAGAAAGCAAGAAAGGGTATCCAATTTTGGTAGAACCTCAGTACTCACTTGAGGATGTAATAAAAATAAAGTTTCTGAAATACAAGTATTTGACAAATCAGAATGTGTCAACTCTTTTGAATTATCAGGTAGAAGTATGTGGCTAGACAAATCTACACGTGTTGGATTATTTAATTCAATTTCAATTGAGAAACAGATTGGTAAATCAGATACCGTATTGTGGTATGATGCAATAAAGTATATCATTCCCATTCCAGATGCTTTAGCAATGTTAAATGCTTTAGAGCTATATGCATTAAACTGCTACAATGTGACACAATCACACATCGCAGCAGTCAGGTTGTTACAGACTATTGAAGAAATCGAGAACTATGATTATAAGTCAGGCTATCCCGTAAAACTTAGTTTTCTCGGATAACCAACTTTGAAATCATATTCCTTAACAGCTTCTTTCGTATCTAACCGATTGATAATGTTCATATGCCCTTGCGTGATATTGTAGCAAGCGAGGGCATATAATTCTATTTGTTGTAATATACTAACAGCTCTTTCTATTGATAAGGTAAACGCTGTATCACCCAGCCAGATGCTTGTTTCAGACCGACCAGATTCTCTTTCAATATTAATTGAGTTCATAAGCCCTACACGAGTACTCTTATTCAGCCAGCCAAATACTCCGTTTATACTGAACTGATTCACTGCTTCAGATGAATCGAACAATCGTAATTCATCAAGTTTTTGCACTCTGATTTCTTCTATAGAAGCTTCATGCACAACTAAAATCGGACATCCTTTCTTACTTTCAACTATGAGTAATCCGGAAGATTGCCCTGCTAATAACTGATTGTAATATTCTTCTGTAATTTCTACCGAACCCTCTATAGGTTCGTCGTAGAATCCTTGTTTCCAATACTTCATGATATTTGTTTTTAAATTATTTCCAACGACCAATAGCTATCCAAAAGAAATTCCAATTGCTGGGTAATACTCCATTTGAAATATTAGTTGCTGTTATTCCGCTCACAAATGTAGTTCTTGTTTTGTTGTTTACATAAGGCGATAGAATAACTGATTCTGATAAATTTTTGTATTCAGCACAAATTGAAAATGAATAATTAATATCCAAAAAGGACATTGGAAGATAGTAAGTATGATAAGTTGTATATCCTCCTCCTTTTCCCCATTGAATAAGAAGTCCATTCAAATATTTTACATATCCATTTTGTCCTAAATTCTCGCCAGTGATTTGAACTGCCTTAGTTCCGAGAGTACTTAGTAAAGTTTTCTCCGTATCCGTCATAAATTTTCTCGTAGTACTTTCTTCAACCATTGATGCCGGATGAGAGTAATTATTAGCTCCTGCTGCTATTCCTGTAAGTTTCGTACGTTCTGCATCCGTCATAAAACGATGAGTCGAATCTTCTTCAACCTCCGACGCTGTATGTTTATGAGAACTTTCCGCATAACTACCCTTGGGCTGATAGACTGAATCGTGGTTGTGATTACCTGCTGCCTTACCATTCCAAGTAGACTTTTCTGAATCCGTGACAAATCGATGCGTACTATCTAGGGAAATATCTGTCGCCCCATGTGAATGCGACGAAGCGGCATAATTACCGACGGGCTGATAGACTCCCGTATGATTATGGTTGCCGGCCGCCTTACTATTCCATGTCGTTTTTTCCGAGTCAGTAACAAAACGATGAGTTGAGTCAGGAGTTATCTCGGTTGCTCCATGTGTATGTGAAGACGGGGCATAACTACCCGCAGGCTGATATACTCCCTCATGATTGTGATTAGAAGGAGAAGCACCAACTTCGGAAGCTGTATAACTAGGTTTACTAACAGCCTTCGCCCATGCAGGCACATCACTAGCGGGCATAGAGGCAGGAAAATCACTTATCTCAGACTTCTTATGCGTATGTGCTTTCGGTGTACGGGCATCAGTCAATCGTGAATCGTTACCCTCACATACGGTTTCTTTAGCCGTTCCAAAATTCTTGTTGAAAGCAGAGTTCTTGGTAAATGCAGGTTCGTAGGTTCCCGCATGATTGTGACTTGACGGAGAAGCTCCGACTTCGCTCGCTGTATAGGTTGGCTTACTAACAGCTTTCGCCCATGCAGGTACATCACTAGCCGGCATAGAGGTTGGGAAGTCGCTAATATCCGCTTTCTTATGTGTGTGCGCTTTCGGTACACGAGCATCACTTAGACGTGAATCGTTACCTTCACAAACAGTTCCGACAGAAGTACCGAAATTCTTATTGAAGGCAGTGAGTTTATTGATAATCTTCTCATATACTGTATCGTGATTATGAGAGTCCAAAATGGCCTTCAACGCTTTTCCCTGTTCAGCGGAAAGGACCTTGCCGGTTCCACCACTTGTCAGATTGTTGACAATATCGGAAATATTGAGTTTCTTCCCTAACTCTGTTGCCATAGTGGCCGCAAAATTCGGATCATTGTTAAGAGCGTTAGCCAATTCAATAAGCGTATCGAGGGCGTCCGGTGCTCCGGCTACAAGTGCATCGACCGCAGCCTTCACCTTTGCGTCAACTCCCGATACAGCATTGTTAGCAGCCAATGCAGCAGCATTTGCCTCATCAGTAGCCTTTTGGGCTAGACCTGTTTGTACTACAGATGCATCCTTGGCCGCATTCGCATCGTCAGTAGCCTTCTTAGCAAGAACTGTTTGTGCCTCTGATGCTGTTTTGGCTGCATTAGCATTATTCGCCGCAGTAGTTGCAGCATCTTTAGCAGCATTGACACTACCAGCTGCAGTATTAGCCGCATCCGTAGCTTTCTTAGCAAGAGCCGTCTGCTCAACAGATGCGTTCTTAGCTGCATTTGCATCGTCAGTAGCTTTCTTAACGGCTGCAAGCTCTGCACCGGCTTCTTCCGTAGCAGTTGTCATTTCCTGCACAATACCGGCATATTCTGACTTACGTTTAGATTCGGCTTCTACACGTTCCGTTTCGGCATTTACACGCTTAGCCTCATTTGATGAACGGGCACCTTCCGCAGTTTTGCGAGCATCCTCATTCTGCTTTCTCTTGTCTTCTTCTGATGCCCGGGAAGTTTCAGCCATAGAGCGGGAAGTTTCAGCAGCCTTTCTCTTGTTTTCCTCTGTTACCCGACCTGTCTCGGCAGATTTACGAGCAGTTTCGGCAGATACTCGTTCGGATTCAACGGCAACACGGTTAGATTCGGCAGCCACACGTGAGCTTTCATTTGTTCCTCTTGTCGCTTCATCCGCCTTTCTCTTATCCTCGGCAGAAACACGGGTGGATTCAGCAGTAGAACGTGTCGTTTCAGAAGTTTTTCGTTTATCTTCTTCCTTCACACGTTCCGATTCAGCAGAAGAACGCCCACTTTCGGCTGTTTTGCGAGTTTCTTCATTGCTTTTGCGTGTTTGTTCGTCAGAGACACGTTTTGATTCAGCATCAGTACGTCCGTTTTCAGCCGTCACCCGTTTGCCTTCTGCTATAACGCGGGATTCTTCGGTAGATTTACGTGCGTTCTCATTTTGAACTCTTATATTCTCGGCAGAGGAACGACCGGTTTCAGCCATAGAGCGGGAAGTTTCAGCAGTCTTTCTCTTGTTCTCCTCTGTTACCCGACCTGCCTCGGCAGATTTACGAGCAGTTTCGGCAGATACTCGTTCGGATTCTGCCGACCCCCTCCCCGTTTCAGCAGTCTTTCTTACCTGTTCGTTAGATTCACGTGTACCTTCAGTGGTGACACGTTTCTTTTCTGCATTATCCCGTGTAGTTTCAGCAGTAGAACGTCCAGTTTCTGCAATCTTACGTACATTCTCATTAGTAACGCGTACTGATTCAGCAGCTTCCCGGGCTTGTTCTTCGTGGGAACGATTCGTCTCGGCTGTCTGCCTGGATTGTTCGGAAGCATTACGACGGGATTCAGCAGTTTCACGGGTTGATTCATTACCTTCAACAGTAGCCTCTAATTGACGCATATCGCTAGTTGCAGACTTGGCATCATCCGTAGCCTTGAGCATATTATCCAAGGCTGTCTGAACCTTCTCTAAACCGAATTTAAGGCTTGTCCTAACACCGTTGATTATCCGGTAGCCGATAGTGTAGAAGCCTTTCATGTCGCTGGCTTCGTTCAACTCTGATATTCTTTTCTTTTTTAATGGCATAATACATCAATTTAAGTCAATATAAAACTCTCCGTCCTCTGTCATGATAAACTCACCAGCTTCGGAGGCAAGCAAGAACTCCGTTTCTCCGATCCGGAAGCTGGTAAATACAAGCTTTAAAGTGAACTCCCACCAGATGCCATTATTTAGCATGAAATCATTGGTCTGGCAACTCTTATAATAGCAGGGATAGCTTTCACTCCACTCGTCACAATAAAATATACGTTCCGCATCGGAATACTCATATCCTTCATCATCAGTCTTGGCGGATAGCCGTGTCAAGTCATGGAGTAACGCATCACGATTGCGCCAAAACCCTTCAATCGTCCCGGCCCGCATCAGGCATTTGAGAGATACTTCTTTGGTTTGGAATTTCACAACTTCACCGTCATAGGTTGCTCCGTCCTGACGTTTGAAACTCTGTAATAGGTTTTTCTTTACTGCCGGAGTTTTCAATATCTCGGCATTACTACCTTGAAGAACTACCACGCCATAATCAGACAAATCCTTATTATCTATTTCATACCCCTTTGGCATAGGAATATAGTTAGCAGGTTCCCGGTAGACGTAATCAGCCGGACGGGGGAAATCATTGGTAAAAGAAAACTTAGCAACCTCATGACCTGTATTGATAACATAGCTATTTTGAGAAGATAGTCGTAAGGTATATGTTCTGTCAATCAATGGAAAACGGAACTCATGATAACTTAAGTCCGAGAGCTTATCAATAAGTCCGCCAATGCCTAGACTACCTATATATGCAAACTCAATGCTTACTTCAGTCGTATCCAGTGTAGGACTGGAAAGATCAAATTCCTGTCCGTCCTCTTCCGGCCAATCATTTTTATCAGGTTCCTTCATGGCAGGAAATGCTACAAGATTATTATAGCTTCCTTTTGCAATGCATACACCTAGACTGATATATGCATCTATTCCGTCTATGTAGAATTGTCCTGTCATCGCTTTAACGTTATGCCTTTAGTATTTAATGTATCAATCCCCATTCTGATAGATTCTATCGACTTCTCAATAGCTTCGAGACGTGCAGTATGACTACTAATATCTGACAAGTAAGTAATGATAAGATCACCATTTCTCATCATTTCGTTCATATTTTTGTCCATGTTAGAGAGATATGCAAGTTTTTCTACAATCTTATCCGTATTGGAATATATCTGTTTTACTCCTTCATTGATTGAATAAGTATGTTCTTGTACAACGGCAAGCCGTCCATTATTTTCAGTCACAGAATCTTGTGAAGCAGTTGCAATTCCCTTCTTGGAAACTTCACGCTTAGAATCTTCATCGCTATCCCAACCGAAAGACTTAGCCATTTCTTCACGGTTATGCATCATATCTTTGACAATCTGTTGATATTGATTTTTCAGTGCATTTGCTTCTTCTTCTGTTATTTCCTTATCGCTTTGGGCAGCATCACTCCATTGTCCATAAAGAGCATTTATACGGTCTTGATACTGACTAGCAACTAACCCTGCCATGATTGACTTACGTAAATATCCCTCAAAGTTATCACACATATCTTCAAAAGAAGTATCCATATCGGATAACTGGTCAATAAACCCATTGTAGAAGGAATCAATATCAACCCCTGTCATGGCTTGATTAAGAGCATCCCTCAGTTCATTCGCTTCATCTTTACAGGCTACGATGCTATCCAAATTTTCACGGATTCTGGCATCAATCAAGCTCCATGCTTCCGGCATTCGGGACTGGATGAGGAACAATTCATCTCCTGACAAACTATACAAGTCTGTCATGGAGCTTATTGATTTACCTAGGATGTCGCTCATCTGCTCAAAACCACCTACTGCACCGACATTTTTGTTAGAATGCCATTCTGCACTATGAGACTTCCAACTTGCACCGGCACGTCCAGAAGCGGTGGCAATCTTTTGAAGATTAATAACTTTCTTCTCGTAATTATCCAACGCTTGGATAGCAGATTTTACAGAAGCAAATCCACCACCAAAAACTATCCCCTCCTTGCTTTTGTCAATAATACGATCATAGACCTTATTTATTGCCTCAAGTTGTTCCTTTACTCCTTCATAATAAGCGGTACCGTCCGGCCCCCCAAAGAAACTGGATATAGTTTTAGTTATACCGGCAAGAATCCCCGTAGTTGATGAAATTATACTGAATGGCTTTGTTAAATCAATGCTTTCAAGCCCGTTCATGATTTGCCCTAATCCGGAAAGAGCACCGGAAATAGATTCGGGGACCTCAACACCTAGATTTGTAAGCATATCAACTAAGTTATTACCGGCGTTTACCAACTGTTGCCCTTGTTGCCCTATACTATTAACCGCTTTTGTCAATTTGCCTTGCGATTCAAGACGCCCCTTCTGCGCATCAGATAAATTTCTTTCTGCCTGCTCCTGAGTAAGCAACTTAGTTATCAGTTTTCCGGTTTCATCAGTATATGTTCCAACAACAACTTCTCCACCCTCTTGTATTGTATTCAAATCCTCTTGCGCCTTTATTACGGCTTCTGTAGCATTTTTATAGCCTTCAATGCCTTGTTTAAGTTCCCCGAAAGGATTTCTTTCTGCAATCTTCAAATCAATATTACTGAATGCTTCTTGCAGTTCTTTTAAATCAGTCGGTTTTAAATCTTTCGCGGACTTATTTATTATCTCTTTCAGTTTATCACGCATCTTGGTGAGAGTTTCCGTAGACTGTGTATTCAAGTCCCCGAAAATATCTGCAAAATTGATAGTCTTCTTTAGTTCATCAAAAGTTACTTCTTTCAGTTTACTATCCCGTTCTTTTTTTAGAGACTCTTTTTCACCCTTGGTTGTAGCTTCTGCTATCTTCTGATTATATTCCGCATTGATAGCAGATTTCTTTTGTTGAAAGTTTCCATATTCAACAAGATACTCATTCCAAGCTTGCATCTCCTCTTTATAGGGAGCAATAGCCTGTTGTATCAACTCGTTTGATATTAACTCGTTAAACTTTATCGTATTGACCTTTACAATAGAAGGATCAAATGTTTTTTTTCTGTAGCTTTTATCTTTCTTAGCGTTTAATTCTTCCTGGGCGTCGTACTTATCTTTTTCAGCCCGAATGACAGCTCGGATATAATCTTCTTTCTGACGTTTTAACACCTGGATTTCTTTTTGGTTATCTAATTCGCGTTGAGCACGCACCTTAGATTCTCCGGACACCATAGCATCAATTCTAGACTGCGCTATTTGATTCTCCAAGTCTTCGGTTTGACGTTGGCTTTCTAACTTTTGTTTATCTAGAAGGATAGCATACTTTTCCTGTTCTTCATGTAATTTTTGTGCCTTATCATCCTGTTTGGAAAATGAATCATAAACTTTTAATTCTGTCTCTGCTTCTTTTAGTTTTTTGATATTTTCTTTGTAGGAAGTAATAACGGCAGAATCTATCCCTTTGAACTTTCCAGCATCCATTTGCTTCTTTTGTGCTGAAGCGATTGATTCCAATGCTTTCGTAGCATCATCCTTTTGCTTGGTCCAATAAGCTTTATCCGTTTTAGTCTCTACTTTTTTGCTAACCCCACTACCTTGTAAAGCTTTCAACTCCTTTTCTTTTTTAGAGAGTTGATGTTGTTTTGCATCAAGTAACCAAGCGTTTGGGGACCAACCATTATTTTCTTCTTGTTCTTTCTCTACGAGTGATTTTAACTCTGTAATCTCAGACTTTAATGTATCAATATTGCTTCGAAGAGAAACTATTTTTAATTCTTTTGGTTTTGCTTTCTCTTTTGCTTCTTTTTGAATATTAAGAATATCATCAACTCGTTTTTGAGCAACTTTCAGTTCCTCTTCTGCTATTTTTTTCTCTTCTTGAATCTTTTGAATAACAGCCGCTTTTTGAGCACTAGGAGATTCAGCCTGTTCTTTTGTAGCTTTATTAAGACGTGAATTAATTGAATTAAGTTCATTTTGAGCTAATACGAGATTAGTCTTTGCCCCTATTCTTTCTCTTCTATTTATTTCATCATTAATTTGTTTGTTCAAAGAAAGATGATCCATGAGTTTCAATGTCTCAATATCCATATTAGAGAAAACAGTTGGCATTAAAGCTTGAAGTTGCTTATATGCTTTAACTTTATCATATTGTGTTGAATTTTCATCTTGTATAACAGAAACAAGGCTATTGGTTTTACTCTTCAATTCGTCTAATTGTCGAGTCTGCTCCTCAATAAGTTTATTATATCTCTTTTGTACCCTTTCTGCTTCTGTTTCTGCGGTAACAACTTTATAAATTGCATATCCAAGTCCAGCAAATGCAGCAGCAGCTAATACATAAGGATTAGTTAGCATTGCTGCAGCATTCTTTAATTGAGCGATAGTTTGAGCTTTTAGAGCCTTTGTTAACAGGACGCGAGTAGACATATTTTTCACTATAGCACCAGTTTCGGCATCATAAAAACCTTGCGAAAGTACTAATTTCCCTATTTCGATTGTGCGCTGTTTATTAACAATAGCCGTAACTGTTGCATATACTTGTTTAGCGGTACTTATAGCCAAAATACTTCCTTTATATCCAGCGAGAGCCGTAGTAACGGTAACTATTAGGGCACCAATAGTTTTTAATGATTCCTGTGCATTTCCATTATCAAATGCCTTATTTATTGATTGTGCGGCACTTGATATTTGTTTTAAAATCTCTTTTCCAAGGGGACGAAGGGGAGCTGTTATATTATTTCCAAGTAGTTTCATTTGATTTTCGGCAGATGAAGCCATTTCTTTAAAGGCTGCTTCTGCTGCACCGGCAGAATTATTAACTTCGTCTAGATCGGAAGCTGCTTCCTTGGCCTTTTCACCAGTAAGCATTAAAGCGGCTTGGAGTGCTTCATCGGTACCCAACAATTCTTTCATTTTGGTTGATGAACCACCTGCTTTGTCATAAATAAGTTGTAATGCTTCTTGGAAAGTACGTCCTTTGAATGCAGCGTCTCCCAACTGGTTGGCTGTACCTAAGATAGCAGCACGTATTTTCGTCATTGCTTCCGAAGTGGGAACACCTTGTTTAGTGATTGATGCTACTGCGGCTAGAACCTCTTTTATATCAATGCCAAATGATGCAGCAATAGGCGCTGCCTGGGCTATACTTTTGCCTAGTTGACCGAAATCTGTCTTACCTAATCGAACGGTGGTAAATAACTGGTCTGAAACTTCCTGGGCTTTAGAAGCATCCAATTTATAAGCATTTAGAACTGTAGTTATAGCATCTGCTGCAGTAGCAGTATCGGTTACTCCACCAACGGCAGCTTTTGCAGATGCTTCCAATACTTTCATTCCGTTGGCTCCGTCATGTCCGGCAGATACGATCTGATAGAGAGCTTTGGCTGCTTCGTTTGCTTCAACGGGAATAGTACGAGTTATCTCCATAACTTGATTCATGTAATCCGTTAAGCTGCCTTTAATTCCATTTGAAAGAGTAGCAACTTCTTTCATGCTTTGTTGAAACTGTTTTTCAAAGTCGTATGCACCTTTGGCAGCTCTGGCAAATGCGATACCTGCACTAATGCCGATCCCACCGAATACATCGAAAGCGGTAATTTCACTGGCCATTGCCTTAATGATTCCCATTGCTTCCTGACGCCCGGAATACAGTCCTGAATTATCTATGCCTGTAGCGAAATATAACGCACCATCTTTATTTTGAATACCCATATAGCATTTATTCTTAAAATATAAAGAGAAGTCAAAATTTGGCTATATCGAGAAGAATAAGCATCTTTGCAGTGTTCTAAGACCAAGGAACAATTTTTGATAAATGCTTTGGGGAGTTGATAAGCTTAGAAATACAATATAAGGCTATCAATTCCCTTTGCTACATAGTCCCAAAGCATTTGAAAGATTATGTTCCTTGGTCGGAATAAAAGGGAAAAGATAGCCTTTTCTATATATATAAATCACTATTCATTAGCGCCATGACCAAGGAAAATGAAAACGTACCCGTAGTGAATAAAAGTAGCTACACACAAGAGGAAATCAATGCCGCCTACGAGAAGGGCAAGAATGAAGGAAGAATTGAAGGAATGCTCGCCTACCAAAAGAGATTGATTGATAATCTAAAACGAGATAATGTATCTCTCAATCAGAAGCTCCAAGATATAAAAAAATAATCCCCCACATCTTCACAGATACAAGGGACTAGAAAACACACTCTAAATCAATTTAATAAAAAAACAGTCAACCTAATATATAAACACAATGGCAAATTACTTTATCTTTTGACTTTCCCGTTAATATCATAATATCTTTTCATCCGGATCTTCTCGTTTGGATTATCAAAACTTGGTAGCTCTATCCATTCATAGTCTCGTCCTTCGACTTCTCCGTCTTCATCAGTCGTTTTATTTCGCTCCCTCATTACAAAGGAGTACTCCTGAAGCAATATCTCTATTAATCCATAGCTACTATCCAGCGTCTCATTAAAAGTCAATCCTAGAGCTTCTTTTACAATAACTAAGAATCTACTTTGGTTGTATCCTTCCAGCTTTGTAGATTTTTCCGAGCGGCTATTATCTCCGTCTCTCGCAATGGGCTCACGTTCCGAAGCATCGTGATAGAGGTACAAAAAGGGTGATATCCTATTCGATATATAATTGCATTGAATAATATGCGTATATCTTCCCATGTGGAATTGTCTGCAAGAGCTTGTTTAAACCATTTTGGCGGATCACTTGGCTTATTATGAATACCTAAGCATACGATATCAAGAAGCAGTTCTCCGTACTTATCTATAATTTTGGGAAAATCTTCTGGCAGCTCTCCCTTTTTTACAATCATCCTATCAATATCTTCTTTTTCAATTTCAAGAAGAAGCGGACGAATTTTAAACCATGTCCGGACGGTGATAGGCTTTATTACAATACAGTCTCCGGGGTTCTTCCCTTCAGGGATAGAATCTCGGTTTGTGAAATCAAATGGAATCTTGACAGGCTGGCCCGTTACAGATTCCGATTCTTGCTGAAATAAGTTTTTTATACTCATAAATTTCATCAAGGAGCCTAGCCCGTTGTACTTCCAAGCAATATTTCCGGTTATTCGCGACTAACCCTCAATACTTTCGGCTCCATCCTTCAAATTGTTTGTTCCTGTAGGTGGATTCGAACCACCGGTCTCTACTAACAATGTAGTGCTTTAACCGACTTAGCTATACAGGAAGCCTTTTTACTCTTCAGCTCCGCCAACGACAACTGCTACGACTTCACGCATGAAGGCTGTCTGTTTCTTCCCGGCTGCCGTGATGGCCGCTTGCACATATACGCGTACAAGCAATAACTCTGCCTGTTCAGAACCAGGAGCCTGTGAAATCTTGGACATAACCTTTCCATTAACAATGGTATAGATTACTTTTTTACCGGCTTTAGGCACCGTTTCACACTGGAATGTCTTCGATATATAAGGGACATTGATTGGCTTCTTCCAGATGTTTTTACCGCCGGTTACGTCAATCTCACCACCCGCCAACTCTTTGAGTACTTCGTTAGAAGGGGTAGGAATAGAGAACTCAATATAATCTGTTGTATCTTTTACGAATTCAACAAACAAAGGTTCATCGCTCCCTTCCGTTTCAACCTTTATCTCCTTTGGGTCTGCAAAGTTGAATGCAACACTTCCTTTTGTCGGAAGAGGGAATTCTTTGAGGTCCGCCCCAGGAACACCGTCACCGACTGTTCCGAATTTAATACTGCCTACGCCCATAGCGATAGGTCTTACTTCTCCTGCCATAATTATTGTTCTATTAAAATTTCTAATCTAATATTTGTACAAGCAAAGCCCTCTTTCAAGTCCGGCATTGGAACACTCCAGAGAACTGTCACTTCTTTACATGTACCGTCATTGCTATTGATTGAATCAAGCGATTTCCTTACCTTACGCCTAAGTTCCTTCATGCGCTGACGTCGGGGCATGCCGTTTTCATTCAAAGGGACAAAGATATTGACGTTAACAGGCACTTTATTAATGAAGTCGAGCTCATTCAATTGCAGGTGATTGATAACGATATGCTCATTAGTAACACCCGCTTCTGATGCATCCTTGTAAATCACAATATCGGTACCCGCAGCGGCCACAGCATCATAAACTATATCTACAGCGTCGAATTCATCCATAATCAAATCTTGCTAAAAATTGACTTCAATGTATCTCTTAGATACTTCTCACATTGCGTATTAGCTCCTGAAACGACCTCATACCCTTTAGCTTCCACGGCTGCCGCATACTCCATTCCTGCAACACCAACCAACACATAACCGCCAGTATGAGAAAGAGAGACTTCTTCTGCAAGCCTACGACCTTTGTACTTACCAGTTGTCTTGTCAGTTCCCTTGTCGCTCTCCTTAAGGTTTTCTGTAACCACTTCTCCGTCTTTGGCTATTATATATCCGATAGAGCTTCGAAGATTGCCCGTTTGGTCTTTATATGAACCACTCCGGCGGGCTACTTCTATAAACTTCTCACCACCTGCCTGCAGGAATACAAGCATCTTATCTTCCGCTTTTCTTTGAAAGTGATTGAGCCAACGTTCTAGTGACTGATGGTCGAAAAGAGGTGTCATACCATTTCTCATACATTAATTATTGAATGTGATTGATAAGGTTCCCAACAGATAACCGGTACATCAATACCCTTTGATTCGACTTTCAAACGCAAAAATTTACTACCGGCCGGTGGCTGCATTTTGGTATAGAAATAGCCATGCACTTGCGCTTCATCACCAGCCGAATTACGCTTGAGAACGATTCTTCCATCGCTTACCGGGTCATAACGTCCGGAGACAGATATTTCAACCGGTATTCCCGGAACCCATTCACCGTCAACAAGCCGCCCTTTAGCAGACATAGTTACTATCGCTGTATGTGGATACCGTTTTACCATCTGTTCCCTGCCCTTCCCTTGATAATGATTCGTTTCCCAAGCTTACCAGCCTTCTCCGGTTCCCCATTCTCTATATACAACTGCTTTGCAGTCTGGATATAGAAAGAACGGGGATGAGTAACAGAAAGCTTATTCTCACTGAAATCCTGTGAGTTTACCATCATGGCATACGTATCAGCAACGCAAAGACCGACTTGCTTCATGTTTTCAGCAGTACATTCCGCTTCGGGATTAATACCGCGCTTTACAAAGACTACCTTTTTCAAAAAGCCTTCCATATCCTCAATAGAGGGATATTCCAGTATTGTTTCTCTGATTGTTGCCATAATAGATGATTAATAACCCTCTTCGTCTGTTTTTTCAGTATCTTCGCCTTCCGTCCATGACTGGCCATCAGTTTTCATGATGTACATTGCATCAGGGTCATTGATTACCGGAATAGCGTTAGCTTCCGCTTTAGTCCACTCTTTGAACGGTTCCAGCTCAGACCACTTGCTGATAAAAACAAAGTCTTTTTTCAACGTGGAAGCTTTCTTCTTGTATTCAACAGAATGCTCTGCTGCAATAGGGCCATGCTGAATGTCACCACACTGCAAATCTTCCAAGAAGCAGATATTAGCAGCTTCCCATGGATTAATCGTAGTACGTTGATGAGCAGCATTCTCAATACGAACAGACGGACTTACAAGAACAATCTGGACACCTTCCGTATTCTCTTGGGCGGCAAGATACTCATTGATAACTTTCTTGGAGATAGTCAGCTTTTCTTTCTGATTAATCCAGCCCCTAACCTTTTCGATAACAGCCTTCTGCTTCTTCAATAGAGCAAATCTATCTTTGCGCATTACTACGTATTTGATAGTGACACCCTCGGCAGAAGCGGTAACTACGGTATCCTCAATATCCTGCAAGCCGTCGGCCGTTGTAGACTTAGACCAATCCACAGCAGCAACCTTCTTGTTTTCATTAGGCATACCACAGCCCACAAATTCTTCAGTAACAATACCATTGTTATTGTTTGAATTGAGGACGAATCCACCTTTAGACATCAACTGCATACACCACCATTCGAAACGACCACGAACAGCGTTATATACGAAGTCCTGGTCTTTGAACGCAAGGTCAAGAAGTGATTTCAAATCTGAATCGCCTTCACAATCACGGCTGAGTTGCTGGTATTCATTCCAATCACTTTCGTTCATACCGCGCTTTACAGCAGTCTTAGGAATATCACCTGACATCTTACCGATAACTTCACGTTTCTTTTGCGGTGCGGAAGAATCGAATGAAATAACGTCAGCGATAACCGGTGCACCTTTCTCACCTGTAAGAGTCTCCCATTTCAGAGAGTTCTTCTGCTTTACACCGAAGAAATTAGGGAAGAACACCGGCTTAACCTTACGCGAGTTAAGGCGGGCGCCCATATTCTTACGGTTCACTTGTTTAATTAAACTTCTTTCCATATATAGTTATGAATTAATGGATTACACAAAACGGATAAAGTGAAGCAACGCCTTCATCGCTTCGTCAATTGGATAAGGCATTACTGCCTCATTTACAGTACCGCGTACTAGGAGTCCGGATTGCTGGTTAGCAACTGTTACATCGACCTTGTTCATTGTGATAACTTCCGGTACATACTTGAACTTAGCGGCTTTTGCAGCAGCTTTAGCAGTTACAAGCACTAACACATCATCTACTTTCGCAGCCCCAATCGGACCGGCAAGAGTTATTGTGTCATAGGCCGGGGCGGTCTTGTCGATTGCGGAGATTACATCGGAAGCTCCAGTTAAAGCACCGCCGATTGTAACCGCTTCCCCAACTTTAAACACATGATTCTTTGCTACCTGAATAGCCACCGCATCGGCAGCAGCTACAGCCGTAACTCTTCCAGTCTTAACAATATGATAAAGACCGTTAGCGTCCTTACCCACCATAACAAGCGGAGGAAGTTCATCAATGATTCCCTTCAGTTCCGCACGAGCAATAGTTCCACCGCCCTGAATGTCCTCGATAATCTTTTCGATTCCGGGGGCATACTGAAATTCACTTTGCTTTTTTCTGAACATAGCTTTTAATTATTAATTATTATTCTTCAAGTCCAAGGCTGGCAGTCCCGTTATTAGCACCTTCCTCGTCCTCCATTAGTTCCAGCCATTCTTTTTCTGAACGTTCTTTGGGCTTGTAGGAATTAGGCTTGTAGCCACCGCCGGCGACCTCATCATCTATTACCGACTGCCTGATTTCAGCGTATTCTTCTTGCAACCCTTTAATCTGCTCTTCGATAGAAGTTTCAGAATTGACATCAATACGATTGAACCATTTATCAGGAAGCTTCGCTTCTGCAAACAGTGTTCTGGCGGACGCCTGTTTTGTAGAAGTTGTTAGTGTTGAAGCGACAGTCGAAACAGATGCGGTCAACTCGGAAATTTGCTTCTGTTGAGCTTTCAACAACTTAACAACAGAAGCAGGCAAACCTTCGAAATCTTCGTCCTCGTCTTCGTCCTCATCATCTTCTTCGGATTTTGCCGTTTTCTTTGTCTTTTTAACCGGTTTGATAGGTTTACCGTCCTTCAGACCATTATTCTTCTCGTACTCAGCGATAGCATCCTTTCTCGCTTTTTCTACTGCTGATGTATCTTCAAGGTCAGGAAGAATATTGTCCTTGAACAAGGCGACATAAGTGTCGATATCTTCTTCCTTTTCGATTTTGAATAGTTTCTGCACCTTAGCAGCGTACTTTTCGTTTACACCTGCGGCTTTCAAGCCCTTTTTAATTGCATCAATGATTGTCATAACGATTTTCTATTAAAATATAAGCCAATATAATTTTTCCATAAAATACTCACTTCTGAGAATTTGTTTGTTATTAAAAAAAATCGTATATTTGTCTCGGTGTTCACCCGAAAGGGCTTACACCCCACCTCAGGCAGATTTGATCATATCAGGTCTGCCTGTTGTATTTTAAAGTCATTCTGTATGATCTCATCTCTATGATAAGTCTTATCTTTATTACCTCTTACAATTGTCACACTTTTTATTTTACTTCTTTTTACACGGCTGTGAATAGCTGTACTGAGTTCGTTCAATGAGATATCCGATTCTATCCACAATACCACGTTATCTGCTTGTCTTGCAGCAGAACGTAGCAGATTATCTATTGAGCTTTTTGTAGCCGTCATATTCATTTTATATTCTTGTGCCACATTTAATGTCTTATTGAATGAGTCCGCGGATTTTTTATTATCAGGGTTTGCTATCAAAGCAATCTCATACCCATATTTATTCGCTAAATAGGATGCCACTTTTAAATTTTCTTCCTTCTCATTTTTACCATGAAGTGAACTGATTCGAACATTCCCATTATTAGTAGGATAAATATCAAATGTCTCATTTTTAGGTTTTACAACATTCTCTTGTTTTTCAGTTTTTTGTCTTACATGTCCCTCCTTTTCTTCTGATGTCTCATTTTCTAAAAAGTTATCCTTATACCAGAAAGTGGATTGTAGCTCGTTTTTATTCTTGGCAACAAAATCCTTTGCCGCTTGGGGAATATCCGTAATAGTCTGACCTTGCGGAACCGTATCATTCAGCAAGAAATCAGCAAAATCTTCCGGCTCCATGGTGATAGGAGTGGCAAAGCAGATACAAAAAGGATGAAAGCCTGTAAACTTGAACGTTTTCGGATATCTGCCGACCATTGCATCACATATCCTACATGGGCCACGGTTATTGCTAGAACGATGTATTTCGATACCTAGTATAAAATTCTGTTTACTCCAACGTTCATAGTCTGCACTTCGATAAGCAATGTTCGTAGTTGTTGCAGATGTCCGGAGAGCATTTTTATATGCTGAACGATAAACACCTTGTCCTGGATGATAATTCTTCATTGGTTGTGATAATACCAATTCACCTTTCTCATTCCGGATCCTGCGAAAGCGTTTTTGGGGATTTTGCAAAATTTGCCGTATATCGCTACTGATTCCGTTTGCATTACGTCCGGCAACTACGCCACTATCAAGATAGAATTCGAGTTGCGATTTCGTTTGTTGCGTAATGTTCCAAACTCTATCAGATAACTTGAATCCGTTAGCATCTATATCGTTCTTTAGCGCTTCAAATGCAGATAAGCTATGAGCGAACATACCATCTTTCGTTGCACTGGAAATAGACATTCCCTTGATGAACTGGGAAATAAAATCATCATTCTTTCTTTCTGCTCGTTCCCAACCGTCCTTTTGAAATGCAGAGATATTAGCATATAGCATTGATTCAAGATTCAGCAGTTCTCGGTCAACTGCACTCTCTATTCTCTGATTATGTATCCATACGTTATTTTTCCCCGCATCAGACCATTTATGGAGATACGGGGAAACAGAAAGAATAAATTGATTAAAGATATTAGCTATTACGGCCTGCTGTGCAGCAATTTTCTGTATATGTTGTTTATCGTAGAAAGAAAGTCCGGGCATAGATTATAAAGTTGCTCCAATAAATGAATTATTCTGTGCAGTCTCTTTTTCGTCTTGCTTCTTACGATTCAATTCTGTTTCCACATCGTCAGTGTATGGTGAATTCTTTATAATCGTTTCCTTGCTATTGAATTGAGAAGCAGTTTCAAGGTTCTTGAGTTCTTCAGCTAGATCTTGTGGAAGAATGCTACCAAACTCAACCTCAATGTAGTTATCATTTAATTGCGATGCATATTTAGTGTGCGTAATATTAGCCATTCCAGCCTGAACTATTGCCACTGTACGTTGAACTGCCGGGCCGAATATCTCCATTTGTTCAGATGCCTTAATCTCTGCATCAATCAACATAAAACGACGTGAGGTACCACTAAGGTTGCCAAGTCCCATTAGTTTACTCATAGATAAATCGGGACTTGAAGATCCGGAATGTATTGCATCATCTAACTGGTTAAGTTCAAGTGTTACGGATTCACAGGACTGTTGCCATGCTAAGTAATCTGCATCACCGTGATATGTATTACCGGTATCCGCATCTACTTCCATAGTAAAGTTTAACTCTTTGCCTACAGTTTCTTTGCTCGGAAGATTAGCCAAACCATAAGTTTTCAGTATCGGTTCGGAAAAGTAGTCATTAGTATCTGATAGGCGGGAAAGTCTCATTTCTTTCTTGTCTATCAAATTAGCGACATCTTCCCAATCCGGACAATCGACTTCGGCATATACTACCGGAATCTTGCCAAAACGATTCTTTATCTTTTTCACTTGCCAAACACCGTTCATAATACCGGAGTAGATAACATCTTTCGTATAGACTTTTACGCATTCGCAAGTACGGCCATTGACTTCTGCATTGTACTTATAGATAAAGCCGTCCATATCATCGTCTTCATCAAAGTGTGGATAAAATTCACATTCGACATTACTATCCTTGGGAGTAGATAGAATCTTAACCTTCAACTGACTTTTTCCATCATCTTTAGTGACCGGATAGAATATAATAGCTGCTTTGGTTTCAGACAACACCTTGCGAGCAAACTCTTTCAATACCGATTGCATCTTGAGCTTTCGCTTATAGACCTTCTTAAACTCATCAAATCCGTCATTCGAATTTTCTGCTGTGATAGTCATTTCACCGCCAAACAGAAAAGCAACAGATGTGCGGACGATCTTTTTAGGTAGGTTGGTTACGACCTTAGCTACATCGACAGTCTTGTCTTCTAGTCTCTTTGGCTTTTCGGCTCCTGTTTCGGGGTCAATTTCTACTTCTGTATCTGAATATACAGCAATCTTTTTAGGCTCCCGATACCCAACTGATTCTTTACGACGGGTTCTGTCTCCATTGTATTCCTCCATATATTCACGAGGATTACGATTTTCACGGGTATCAACACATAAATCACCTACTATGCTACCGAAATCTTCATTTTTCAGAATATCCTTAATGTCTGGCATATACTTTTCTCTTAAAATATAGCAGCAAAGGAGGATTTTCTGCGGGAGTTATAGCCTTGTAGAAGTCAATAAAGCCTAGCAAAGGATATAATGTTGTATAGATTCACTATCAATTTCATTTTATTAAAATGTCAAAGTCCCAGTTGAGTAGCTAATTCAACTGGGACTTTAATCGTCTCATCTATGATTTTTTATGATCTAGTTTGATTAATAGAAGTACTCCGAAGAATATTCTCTTAACGATTACTCTTGCGACATTCTCTGTAGAGCTCGAGCACAAGCAAAGCTATAGTGCTAATGGCCGCCATAAAAGAGATAATTTCCATTGAAACCTCCTTTTAAAAAGGTTAGCTTTGACAAAGCACCGTAGTTAGTGCCCAATCTTCATCTTTTACTCTAGGTTTATCTGTGTATACACATTTGTGTTGCAAATATACAAAAATTATCCACGTCCTACTTTTCTAGTAGATTTTTTTAGTTTCAAACCAAGTGATTCGGCAAACTCTGCGAGTATTGTCATGCCGTCCGGTGCATCGTCATAAGCGTTATCACCTTCACGCTTGTAGCTAGTGAGTGACTTCATAAAACGCCAATAATCCGAACCTTTAGGGTATTCTGATTCGTCTAAGAATACACAATGCTTCTTTATCCAGCCAGCCTTCATGATGATACGTGTTTCCTTGTGCTGGGTTGTTGGCCGGGCTTGTATAACACACGATTTCTTTTTAGCTGTAACAAGTTTGCGTACATTGATAGCAAATATACGCCCGCCATTGTTTGATTCAATGCGTAGCTGATCGCACTCTGTATCAATAACCATCTGTGCCAGGCGCGGTTCTGTAACTTCAACAGGATCCTTTGTGAAAAGAACGTCGGTAATGAAATATCTCGGTCCGAATACCTTTGCGAATGGTGCGCAGAAATCATCATCACCTTTATCGGCTGTATCACAAGATCCGAGTGTCCCATCAGGTTTCTTTCCTGCAATATCGGCTAGTTTGAAGCGCATGAGAGACGATTTGGGGAATAGTAACCCTTTGGCCTCGAACGGTTCCTGCATATATTCGGCCATCCAAATACTTTCGTCGGTTTCAGAACGTAGTTCCTGGTAATATTCCGTAGTATGTACATCAGCGCAAAAAGTTTCATCGTTTTCATCGAGAGCTGCGATCCGGATGATTTCATTATACTTGCCGGCTTCTTCCATACGTCCGAGGACATCACTAGAGGACCAGCGAGTACCAATATCAATCATACAGCAGCTTCCCTCAATACGTGAATCGTGTGTACCTTGTTTCCAAGACCATACTTTCTCATTGTTATTATCAGACAACGCATCTTCTAGGCTCTTGTATAAGTCGTCGGTCATGGCGAGCATAGACGCACCGAAGCCGATCACGGTACCGCCAACACCGCCACCGAAATAAGATACCTGGCGAGCGCCTTCCACATTCCAGCTCTTCACATTCTGTTTATCACCTTTCAGATGAATATCAGGGAATATCTCTTTATATCGTTTTGACTTAACTATATCACGGGTATCATACGAAAGTTTGTTGTATAGAGTATCAGAACAACAATTACGCATTACGGATTCTTCCGGAAAGTGACCGTACATCCAAGCTATAAAAAGAGATGATATATAAGACTTACCGGCACGCGGCGGCATGCTGACAGCAAGACGGTAGATTATACCAGCAGAATATGATTCATACACACGCATGAACGCTTCTGCGACCTTCTTTAGGAACAGACGTTTAGAGAAAAACTTCGGATCATAGTACAAACAGAACGCCCAAAAGTCTTTCTTTGATATTCGTTTGCGGAGTATGGTAGCAGCCTTTGCTTTACGAATCAATATTTGTCTTTTACTCTTCTTCTTTGCCATCAATTATAGCCTGTAGTTGTTCGTCACTCAATCCTTCCAGTTCATCACCAAGGTTCACATTTGCATCAACTTCTTTTTTGTCTCTCCATTTCTCCGGTTGCCGGTTCTTCAGCCAGAATATAGCGGCTGTCGTATCAGGTGGGTAATGCTCAATATATTCTTTAGAGTCTGTTATTTTTCCTTCGGATGTTGCAAATTTTGTTGCCTTACAGGAATAACCGATAGCACGATTATATAGCCGAGATGCAACGTTAGCATCCGCAATATTCTTTCCTTTTTTTAGGGACTCAAGAAATTCGGGATAGTCTTTTTTCCATTTGTTTAAGGTTTGCTCTGAAACAGAGAAGAATTCGGCGAGCTCTTTATCTGTTGCACCCAACAAACAAAGCTTTAGAGCTTGATCGGCATACTCTATTCTGTATTCTGATTTACGCCCTCTTTTTTTCTTCTCGGCCGGATTCTTCTTCTCTGTCATAAACTATAACTAACTAAAACTAAAATGAAATAACCCATTCTTTAACTTGAATAATCTTCTATAATCAAAATATAAAGAAAGGCTATCTTTTACAACCTTCTGGAATTATTTTGGGAACAGCATTATTCCAATTAATACTATGATGTAAGCGTTTGTACACGCTTCCCATTGGGCGTATCTTTGTACAAGAAGGAGCATACATAATTGTGTAGAAAGACTTAACATAAGTCCCACTATCCAAATAGATATCAGTCATTCCGCCATTTGATTGTTGGGTTGTTACTTGATTCAGTGAGACATGAGGTATCTGAAAAAACAAATTTCCTCTGCTACCCAGTAAGGTATAAGTGTTTACATCTTCATTAATTTTACCAAAAAACTTAAAAGGCATGTTTGTATCACAGATAAATGAGTTCATAGCTTTCCGTTTAAGTAATTCACCACGAACTATATTATTCTGCTTTCCTCCGATAAAATCTCCTCTTTGAGCTAATGCAACAGCTAAAGCACATGTTTTATTCTTGAAATCAATTAGAGTATCAAGTACTTTATCAAGATTGATAATGTTTTTCTGCTTCATTTCACCGTATTGATTATAAGTGCATGAGAATTCCGTATAATCATCATCTAACTCAATAAAATATTGGTAGCCTTTTTCTTTTGCTATTTCAAAAGAAGCATTTCTCGCATAAATAATAGCTCGACGATCATTGAAATTATCACCCTCATCTGTTTCTGATGCTATTTCTTTTTTGTCGAATACATATATGTTTTCATAGTTTTTACGATAACGATCTATCTTCAGATCTTCATTATCTAATACTATGATAATATCACCTGTATAGCCACATTTCCGTAATGTTTTTACTGTATGTACATTGTCTGGACGCCCATGTGTAAGTATCAATGCAACGAAGCAATTATTTTTCATCATTGCTATAATCCTCCAAATATGAGTCTGACAATTCTTTCTTTAAACAAACATATCCTAGTTCAATAGCTTTATTAAAATCTATAATGACAAGAGCTGAATTTTCCATTAAATATTGAATGATGCTGTTTGAATGAGCATAAAATTCAGCAATTTTTCCATAATCGAAAACAATGTGCCTTGAAGCTGCAATCTGAAGAAATTTTTTAGTATGCTTGTCTAAATTACAATCCTGAATTTGTTTCACCAGACAATTGTAAGTTTCAAGATTATAGAGTTCTGATATTGCAGGTTTATTGCCGGTCGGTGTATAGATTGGAGATACTATTTTCTTTGTATAAAGATTATTATCTTTCTCATCGTCAGAATTAGGGATATCGGTCAAAAATTCAATATCGTCTACGGAAAACTCCCAATCGTTCAATATATCAGCCGAGAAGTTCTCTATCACCAAATCCAAATCAAATTCAGAAGTATCGGAAGTATGGTTATCCGCTAGAGCTAGCAATTTCCTCTTTTCATCTTCCGTAGATAAGTCGGTACGCTTGATTACAACTAGCTCTTTGCCGTCAGACTCGATAATTCGTACTTTGAGTCCTAGCTTTTGAGCTTCTTCATAGACGCCGTTTCCAGCGATTAACACATTATCACGGTCGGCCAACACGGACCGACCAGCTCCACATTCAACCAGGCTTTTGTGGATAAGCCGCTTGTTTTCGTCCCCATGGATACGATAGTTCCGGGGATCAATTTTAATTTCTACATTTTCTTTCATGACCAAGGAATTTCAACTAAAATATAGACTCCTTGGCTGTTTTTCTGTATTAAGCTCCTCTACTGAAACTGTGTTTTATTTAATCTAAATAATGAATACTCTATTTAGATAATTCACTATATTGTGTATCTGGTCAAAGATATATGATGGAACTGTAGCTTCTGCATCCCAATTTGATATATCAAAGTCTAAAATTTGATCACCATCAATGCAGTTATAAATAGGATCTGACTGTAGCCAATCCCCAATTCCTTGTCTTATTTCTCGGTAATACGCAACTTTTATATTGTTATTACAAGGTTCAAAAATAATGTTCCTTCCAAATATAGCCGCTAATATCCAGTATTTACCTATGATTCTCACAAATTCATCAAAAGTAGACTCTATTTTAAGATTATTAAAACTAAATCCAAATGCTTTCAGTAAAGCTAACAACTTTGTAAAGTCTGAATCAGAGGTTATATATTTTCCTGCAAATCTTTGATTTAAATTTATACTTTTGCTTCTTATTAAATTATTAGCATTAACTATACGTTCTTTTATTATTCGTAAATTACTTTTTACAGTGCTTTTTTCATCCATTGACGATACAATCAAATCTGAAAGACTGTCACAGATTTGAGGATATTTCAATAAGTCTTTATCTAGCAATGTATTAATAAGAAATTCCTTAATTTTCTCCGTTAAAGAATAATCATATGCTTTACTATTTGAAAATTTACTTATGTAACCAATGAAGTCAGTCTCTTTTCCATAGACATGGGCATATATCTTCTTGATATTATTAATATCGCAGACTGTGACTATTTTATCTAAGCAAAACTTGTTATCTCCACATGTTTTATCAAATTCCACCAGTCCAGGAGTATATCTATCAAAATGAGCGGAGAAAACATTGAGTATCCTGAAAATGTGAGCAGGATCTATTCTATCAAGATCTTCTATAATTAGTACAACCTCTTTTGTTGGATTCTTATTTTTATATTCTCGAATGATGTCACAAATTAATTGCGAAATAGTATCAAATTCATATATTGAACCTTTTAGTGAGTCGAATTGGGTGATATATGATTCATATGTTTCATCATCTGACTTAAATTGTTTTTTATATGTTGCAAATTTATCCTTTACTTCTTTGAGCTTTTTAATAACATAGCTAATATTAATGTCAATTCCATAGATGTTTATATCCGGGATTATGCTCAAAATATCCAAAAACTTATCTTCTTGATTATTTGTGAAAAAGTAATAGAACAAAGAAGCCGCATTCAATTCTATTTCATTGATATTAATCTCCTCACTTGAAAGTAGTTTAATTAATATATCCCTTTTTATCAATTCAAATATGTCTTTATTATCCATTACTTGATAATTTACAGGATATATCGGAATGAACAGATAATCATTTGAATATTCTTTAATAAAACTACTGATAAAGTAGCTTTTCCCATTGCCGAATTTAGCTGATAATATGCATCTTGAATTAGCGTCAAGATATTGTTTAAAGTCCTTAAGATAAGGTTCTATTGGAATCATATTTTCTTCTGTAGTCATGTCTTTGTTATTTTTTTACCAAAAGTAATAATATTGCAAATTAGAACAATGAACTTCCATTAATTTTCTTTCTAATAAGTTCCTGCACTCCGTTATAAATCTCATATAGTTGTTTCAATGTCTCTGGGCCTTCCCATTCAGAGAAATTGCCATCCTGGAAGAAACGATACTCAAAAACGCGGGTAGCTGTCGTACCAAGGTTTAGGCTTTCGAATGTTTCCCTTACTATGTGCAGCTTGTCTAATATTTCAGCGTTTCGATCTTCTGATTCATCTGAAATATTCTCAATATCTAGCCTGGAATAATCTACATTATCATCCACAGGCAGGGGCTTGTATCTACTCCTATACTGTGAAGTAGGAGAGGATGCGTTTAGCTTTATCATCTTCAAAACAAAGAAATCAAGTTCTGTATAGCCATTTCTTTTTGTCTCAAGTAATTTATCCAGTAACCTGCTTTTCTTTTGAAGGAGCGAACAAATGACCTCATTCAAGACGTCTGTTGCTTCGTCTGAAATACCAGCAAGCCCACAATGATACAAAGAGTAATCAAGCCAGCGTTCGTAGCGTTTAGTTATGTAATTATTTACTGCTTCACTTGCCATAATTTTAATTTTTTAAATTAAGTATGACATAGCAAAGAGAATACTTTAGTGTTTCAGTAACTTACAAATAACAAATGCCGGATTTTTTCTTCAAAATCCGGCGCAACACCATTCTTTTACAAAGATAGAAAAAATATTGAAGAGAAAATTAATTCAGCGAATATTTTAAAAAGGTAATGGACCATCATCTTTAATTTGATTATCTATAGAGAATGGCACTTTGGTTTTAGAGATTGAAGAAGAACCAAGTTTCGTACCGATGGGTTCACCAGGCATGGGAATACATATGTCTTCCTCTGGATTTGAAAAGCGACAGAATTCGCCTTTGAATCGCAATAATATTTCACCTAGTGCACCGTTACGATGCTTAGCAATAATTACTTCTGCCATACCTCGCATATCGTTTCCTCGATCATCTTGAAAAATCTTATAATATTCTGGCCGATGTAAAAAAAGAACCATATCAGAATCATCGCATAATGTACCACTATCACGTAAATCTATTAACTGAGGACGTTTAGCATCAATCCCTTCACGAGATTCAATTGCCCGATTCAATTGCGATGTAATAATAATAGGAATATTCAGCTCTTTTGCTAAAGATTTTAATCTTCTTGTGAAGTAATTTATTTCCGAATATCTATTCTCTGTATATTTGATGTCATTATATAACAATTGAACATAGTCGATAGCAATCAACTTAACACCCTTTTCTTTTACTAAATAATGTGCCTTATTACACAAAATATCCATTTTCATAAGTGGTGAGTCATCTACATAAAGAGGAGCGTCTTGCAAATCTTTTAGTTTATAGTCCAATTGCTGCCACTCATAACAGGCAAGCTGTCCGCTCTTGATTTTCTCACTTGGAATTTCGCAGACATTGGTGATAAGACGATTGACTAACTGCACATTGCTCATTTCAAGAGAAAACAAAGCGACTGGAATTCTGAAGTTGACCGCCATATTTCTTAGCATAGATATAATAAATGCTGTTTTCCCCATTGCAGGACGTGCTCCTATAGTAATCAAATCACCATTCTGCCAGCCACATGTCATTTTATCCAATCTAGTGAATCCACTTTCCAAACCACTTAGTCCATCAGTTCGTGTAGCTGCCTTCTGAATTAGTTTATAGACTTCATCAATCACGGGGTTAATCTGAATACAATCATGTTCCGTATTTAATGAGGATATATCAGTCAGCTTTCCTCTGATTTCCGAAATTAAATCTTCTACATCTTGGGTTTCATCGAATACTTTTAAGCGAATATCTGTTGCAAGTGCAAGTAATTGGCGGGATATATACTTTTGTGCAATGATTCGGGCGTGATACTGCGTTTGAGACGATGATGCTACTTTGCTACTCAAGTGAGTTATATAAGCTGGTCCTCCAATTTTATCTAATTCGCCTCGTTTGCTAAGTTGCTCCTTTACAGTTAGAATATCTATCGGCATTTGATTGACCGCGAGGGTAATTATTGCAGCATATATCAGTTGATGTTGATATTCGTAAAAAGATTCTGGACGAAGAATATCACTTATTAACGCATAAGCCTTTTTGTCAGTCATTAATGTACCCAATACAGCTTTTTCTAATTCAGGTGCGTAAAGAAGGTTCATGTTAAATTGATTATCATCTTCTTGTTGCTGTTTTTTTTCTTTCATGGTTTTTTGTTTTTTTATAATAGTTTTCAAAGATACAATTATCTTCGACTTTTACCTCCGATTTCCACAACATTAAACATTTCGTTAACTCGATCGGCAATATATTCCCCATATTTTAAATGAATCTCTTCCGGAAATAAATTAGTAGTCACGAATGTTGTACAACTTCTCCTGTTGTCGTATCTCATTTGAAGTATGTACTGTATCACATCCATCTCTGTCCCGTAATGCTTTACCTTAGGCTCTCGTCCGACTTCATCCAGACCTAACGCTATTCCATTTGAACCGTCATAACTTAAGATTCCGTCAATGCCTTTCTTGCAATACTGGTTAGCTACGAAAGCTGCTGCCTCTATCGGGAATCCTCCCTGTAGGTAATATCCTGTTTTGTCTTTTCCGTTGCTATACCTGTCATACATCTGTATGATTTTCAATATGCAGGATTTTCCGGTTCCTACAGAACCATATAGCCACAATCCTTTGCTGCGGTCTAAAACGTTCGACCCTCCGATGAGATATAAAAAAATCTCATTCATGATTTCGCGATTTCGATCGTCAACGCAAAAATTTGGGCATACATATAAACAACATCTTCGGAACAAATTCATCGAATTCTTAAAAGCAATCGGGTCATAGCTTGATGGTCCGCACTTTAATTTTTGTTTCTGAATCTGTATCTGTTCTCTTACTTTTTCCATCTTTTTTGTTGCTTAGTTCTAATTTCAACCATCGGGCAAAGTGAGACATCGCGCCTTTTGGCGACTTTGTCGTTTCACCCTCATTTTGTAGTTTCATAAAGAATTGCTTCAAACACTCGTAAAAGGCTTCTATCGTAAATTCATCATAACCGGAAGAACGAGTATTCATCGTTACAGTTTCCGCCCACGATCGGTTCGATTTAAGTTCGGTATAGCAATCGTCCAAAGACTTGTCGAAAAAACTATCAGCCGGAAACAGTTCTCCCACGCGTAAGGGAGATATTGTCTTATTGTCTTTAGTCTTATATTTAATGTTAACCGTTTTACTTACCCTTTTGCTTACCTCTTTACTTACCTTTTTACTTACCGTTTTACTTACGTCAAGTAAGTAATAAACTGGCGATTTTGCATTCTTTTTACCCGATTCGAAAGTTATTAAACCTTTTTGCTGCAATCTGTTCCTAACTTCAATGACGGTCTTTTCTGATATACCGGTTGCGAGGACGATAGTCTTGTTGGGATGTTCAAACGGATTCTGCCAACCCCGAATATTGCACTCATTCAATAAGTAAAAGTACAAGAACACTTCGTTCGAGCTAAATTCTACACTTCGATTCATCTTCCAAAATTGGTTTATATATTCTATATAGGTCATTGTATGCTATGCCGTCAGTTTTTGACGTATTAAGTTCATATTCTTTTTTACGAGTTTGATAATACGATCATGATACTCAGTATTATTATTGCAAACACCCCGTGACTGGACAACACTCAAAGTTTTCAGATTTACTTCAACCGTCTCGATGCGCTTGTTACCAATACGAGCTGTTAGAATCAAAGAGTCTGATTTACTGTAGTATTTATTGGTAAACACACAATGGTGCATTTCTTTACCTTCTTCTAAGAAGTCCATAACGCTTTGTAGAACGCCAATTTGGATAAGATTGTCACCAAATGCTATACCGAAGAAACGACCTTTCTGTTTGAGATATTCTCTCTCATCTTTTATTGCTTGTTTCCTCTTTTTCTCAAAGTTAATCTTAGCATCTATTTTTTGTTTTATTTTCATCACTTCATCGTGAGCTTGCTTTAGATTCTTTGGACAGACGTATTTAGGGGAACGAATATCTCTTCCGATGGCATTGGACATTTCCAAGTAATCAAAATACATTCTCAGATCGGTACGTTTCGTAATCTTAAAGCCGTGACGTCTGGCTATTTTTATAGCTGGCCAGAACTTTCCAACTTGGGTTATATTATCTTCCATATATTCCAATAGTTCTTTATCACCTTGCTTTATCAATGTCTCAACAAACGGATAACGCAATAACATCCTGAATAGGATATCGGGAGTGATACCATTAAAATTCTCATCGATTCCCGCATACTTCAGTTTGGGGAGTAGTCTTAAGGTTTTGATATGACTTGCCCAAATGTGGTATTTGTATTTCATACCATAATCAGAACGTATTTCCATGTCTGAACTCCAACACCAATGATCATAAGCGCCATAGCAATAGCTGGATGATCTGGACATTATTACCTCAATACCTTTGGGTGATATCCAATTTTGAACAGCTTCGTTGATCTTCATGTCGGCAGGTTGGCCTACGCGACAGGATTTGGAAATAACAAAATGCCTTAAAACTTGAAATCCTTCGATTGTGGTTATAATCGTGAAATACATTGATTGAGGTGAATATACCCTTTTACGACTCCCCAATACTCTGAGATGCTTACCGCAACAAGGACAATTGATGCCCAGCAAGGAGTATGATAAATAGGATTCTTTAGCCTCAAAGACTTCTCCGCACTCAGTACACCACATCTTTTTAGCCCTATGGAATCCTTCTACTTCAAAGCAATTTTTTATTGCCCAGGCGGTCTGATTCTTTGTAATAGCAGGAAGTTTAGCACTCAACTTTACAACCTGTCTCTGTAATGCTGTTTTTGGTTTCATAGGTCCTCAAATAATAAAAATTGTCCTGATGGTATTTCCTTTTTCTTCCCTTTACGTTTGTTAGGAGCAACCTGTTCTAGTTTAGACTTCTCAGCTGTTAACGTAAGTTCCTTTTGCTTTTCAGGTTGCTTAGGAACTACCACTTTCGATTTTGATTGCTTATTTACTTTGATATTGTCTTCATCATAGTAATGGACTGCTAACCCGAATACTTCATCGGCAGACATACATACAACGCTACCACCACGTTTTTTGGCTTGGCTTATAATATAGTCGTAGCATTCATCTATTTTCTTATTTGGTTTTGCATAGGAAGTAGCAAAGAGTGGATCACTCTTTGCTCTCTCTTCCAAATACGATTGAATAACCTGTTTAGGTGATTGATGTTCTTTTCCCATGGTATTAATAATTAATTGATAAAGGCATTAATAGATAAGTAAGGCTACGAACTTCTTCATCGCAGCGGGTAAAGATTGAGGCTTTCGACGGATCGCTCATGGTGATAGCAATATCTTCCGAAGGAATGCTGTTTACCATCTCTATCAAAAAACTGCTTTTGAAACCTATTTCAATATCACAGCCTGACTGCAGGCTGATCGTTTCTTCCGCAGACTTAGAAAAGCCTAAATCATGAGCTGCTATTTTAAGAGAGTTGGGATCGAATTTGAGTACCACCAGAGATGAGTTGCTGTCACAGAAGACAGATACACGCTTTAGGGCTGAAACTATATCGGCTTTCTTTAATACTGCACGATTGGGCTGTTTTTGAGGGATAACGGCACGATAGTTAGGATACCGGCCTTCAATCATACGGCAGACTAACCGGTATGAATCAAACTCAAATAAAATATTAGTCTGATTTACCGATATTTCTACTTCCATGCAATCTTCCGGAACAATATTAGAAAGGATTTTAGCAAACTTGCTTGGCAGGATAAAGGCCGCCCGTTCCTTGCGCGTATAAGCGGATGGATTTTCAATCATTGCTAGACGGGTACCATCTGTTGCGACAAATGACATTGAATCTAAACTGATATCAAAATAGACACCATTCAGTACTGGACGGAGTTCATCATTGGCACTACAGATCAAGACTTGTCTTATTCCGTATAATAAGTCATTGCCAGAAACGAGAAATGGGCTGGCAATATCATCCGTGTTCATGGATGGGTATTGATCGCCTTTTTCAAGTGGTATTGAAAACCTGCCATTAGCGTACTTGACAATCAATTCCTTTTCAAGGATGGATATAGTCAATGGTTGTTCGGGGATTTCTTTTAATCCGTCGAGTAATGTTTTGGCGTTAGCCATGAAAGAATAATTGATGAAGTCGGCAGCGCCATCTACGTTTGTAGAGATGCGCCCACCTTCTTCCCCTGCTGTCACTAGAATAAGACCATATTCATCAACAACAAACAAAAAGTTGTCATAAGCTGGTAATGTGTTTTTGGGCTGTATGATTCGCCCGATTGATTTAAGCTTATCTAATAAAGCTGTTTTTGAAACTGTAATTTCCATGCGTCATTGTTTTGTGGCGCATAGCGTAAAAATGAGATGAGTTTCAGTAATATGAACTATTGAAGCATATATATGCAATAAAAGCCGGATAAAATCATTGTTTTATCCAGCTCAACACCATTTCGGTTGCAAATATATAGAGAGTTTTTGTTTTTGCAAACGTTTCAGGTCTTTTTTTCTTCTTTTTTTTGCAATAAGTCCAAAACAGCACGATTTGCTTTATCACAAATACTATAATCTATATCAATGTAGATATCGGCCATTTTATAATCGTTATTCACATGACCAAGGCAGAAATCAATATCAGCTTTAGGAACTCCAGCCTTGTTGCGCGCCAAACTGGCCCAGCTGTGGCGGGCCCAGTTCGTGGTGATCTTGAAATCGAGTTCTAAGTTCATGCAAATGTCTTTCAGCCCATTATTGACTGCCCGCATAAAATTATTCAAGTTACAATAGTTGGTATGAAAGTAGGAGAGGAAATAACCCTCTGTGTATTTTTCAAGGAGGATGCGGAGTTCCGGTTCTATTTTTATCGAAAGCGGTATTTGCTCATGATTGTTCCGCGTTTTTGTTTTGGAACGTGTGTATTCCAGCCTTCCACGACGTTCACATGACATGCTATATAAATCATTGATATTGATTCCCATCATATAGAACATCATCATAAAAACATCACGAGCCATATTAGTACATTTCTTATCAGACTGAAAATCTCGGATTTTTAATAAGGTGTTGGTATCTATATTCTTTCGTTTTCTCCGATACTCCGGGATTTCAACTTTCTTGAATGGGTCGCCAGGAATCCTTATAATATCAAAGTCTTCGTTATTATAATAGAGTTTTGCCTTGTTATACAATGCTCTTATTCCCCTAAGATAATGGCTTACCGTGCCTGGCTCTAAAGGTGTGCCGGCAGGTCCGGAGTGATATAAGTCTTTGATCATCTTATTCAGCATGAATGAAGTGATAAGTTTTATATCTATCTTTTTTCTTTTCATGTACCAACATAGGGTATCGATAGAAGATCTGTACCATTCGGCAGTTTTTCTCTTTTCCGTTTGAATTACTATATTTTGAGTAAACTCTACAAAATCTATAAACTCGGCGTCAGGAACTAATGATTTTTCTATTTCTTCTTTTAAGTCTTTACATGACATAAATTGGGTTCTTTCTTGTCCTAGCTTCAAATACTCTCTCCTGATCTTTTGGATATACGCATTTATTTCGTACTCTATCATTTCACTGTTAGGTACGTTGGGTAGGATCCGGCCGGAGTCGTCCATGTTTTCTGGGCGGATATAGTAGCTGGTTGCTATATACTGGGATTCTCTATTATGATAGATTCTGATTTTTATATTTGATGTTCCATCTTGTTTTATATGTCTTCCTGTTTGGAAAACGATTGCTTTAAATGTTGCCATACTGTTTTAATGTTTTTTAAATGTTTAAAATTGCATTAAACAGCTTGAATCGGGGTAAATTGGCGGGAAATTGCTTTATTTTCCACTAAATAGGTGCAAATAGAAAAACTTGTTCAAAGATAGTTCAAAGAATTATCCCTTTTATTTGCCCCAAAATAGGGTATAATTGGGTCTATTTTGCACAAACAAAAAAAGCCGATACAAACTGTATCAGCTCAACACCATTCAATTTTTCTTGACTTGAATTTTTCGTCGGGGTAGCGGGATTCGAACCCACGACCCCCTGCTCCCAAAGCAGGTGCGCTAACCGGACTGCGCTACACCCCGAAAAACTTTGAACTTAATAACCCTCTTTTTATAGTCGGGGTAGCGGGATTCGAACCCACGACCCCCTGCTCCCAAAGCAGGTGCGCTAACCGGACTGCGCTACACCCCGCTACTTTCTGAAGGATTGTTCTTTTCAAAAGCGGTGCAAAGATAGGGAGTATTTTTTAATTGACAATAGCTAAACGGATGTTTTTTACTTATTATTTTTCAATACCCTGAAATTCATTCGTTTGCATTTCAATATTTCTTTTTGGCAGAAATCAAAAGCATCATAGGACGTCGAAGCTCATCTTTCATTTCCGGAATAGTGTTCAACATCACTTCGTTTGGTTGTGGTTCTATTAATTCGAATATTTCAAATCCTGCTTGAAGAAGACTATCATACTTATTTTCTTTCATAATTTAAGTAAAGAGGGATCTGTTACATGGACAAAGATATGTATTAATGCGTTTATTGAGATGAATTAATCGAAAATATATTCTAGTAAAATGAACTATCTTTTGCTGTTTTCTGTTTTCAAAGTAGAAACTTAAAAAATAAAAGCCATATGAAAACAAGAAAACAAAAAGAAACAAATGAAAAAGAAATTCATTTGTTAGAACAAAAAGGATATGAAAGAATGATGAATGAGATAATGCCGGTACAACAGGCAGAGGTTTATCGCAAGCCGACCAAGAAAGTAGTAGAAGAGGCTGTAAAAGAATTAAATCCTGATACAAACAGCTTGGGTAGCAGAGGGTGAATTCATCCTCTGTCTTTTATGATTGTTTTAGAAGTCAATCTCTTTAAAAAACGATTTCTCTTAAAAATCATAAAAAACATTATTGCATCAATTCTATTGAAAAGACGAGAAAAGCTATAGTACTTGCGATATCAGATTCTTTCTATTTATCATTTTAAATACATTAATATCGAGAGAATACAAATCCCCTACTCACATGTTAAGATAATATTCCCGAGTCAATGCTATATATTCCTTACTATATTGATGCCGGGCAACTTCTGTCAATAGTTCTTCCACAATGCATTCCTGATTAGAAAAAGAAAAGGTAATCAGAGTACGTTTAGGAATACCACCGGGCTTAGTTATCACATTTAGTTGCCGGACTGCCTGCAATTTCTTTTCAGAAGCTATCATCTTTACTCTATCAGCTACATCCATCGGAATCACAATCGTAAAAGTACCATTTTCTGTCAATAAACCGGTTACTCCTTCCAATAATTCCTCATAAGTCAAAGAATCATTATGCCGGGCAGAATTTCTTTGTTGATCTGGACATCCTAATGAATCAACAAAATACGGAGGATTAGAAACAATCACGTCAAACTTCTCAGGAGATTGATATTTTCTAAAATCAGTCTGTACTACTTCTATCTGCTTCTTCCAAGGAGAACGAACAATATTTTCCTTAGCCTGCTCGGCAGCAGCTTCATCAATTTCCAATGCTACAATATTTGTATTCGGCAAACTACGTTGAGCCAACATTAAAGCGACCAACCCGGTTCCTGTCCCAACATCCAGAATACTATGCGCACCTTGAACAGAAGTCCACGCTCCCAAAAGTACCCCGTCCGTACCAACTTTCATAGCACACTTATCATGCCATACCGTAAACTGCTTAAATTGAAAATAAGGATTTGACATTTTATCACTTGTTTTTAAACCTGTTTTATTCTACTATTTTACTGGAAATCGCCAAAAATAAATAATTATTATGGAATACTTCTCCGATCGCTCTATATTTTGGCATTGTTTTTGTGTTTTTATTCTAACAGTGCTTTATTATTAGAGAGAATCAATTAACTTTGCAAACGATTTATGCATATTTGTATGACATAAACTAAATTAAAACGAAAAGATGAAAGAAAGATACTTATTGGAAGATGTAGGTGATAACAATGGCTTCTCGCTGATTACTGACTATGATGGCAACGACGAGCAAGCATTTGAAGTGAATGTCAAATCTGGTGAAATTCTTCCGGTCCTCCCCCTTCGTAATATGGTGTTGTTTCCCGGAGTTTTTCTTCCTATAACAGTAGGACGAAAATCCTCACTCAAACTTATACGTGATGCCGAGAAAAAGCATAAGGACATCGCAGTGGTATGTCAAAGATCAGCCCATACGGAAGACCCGAAGTTGGAGGATTTACATAATGTGGGTACTGTAGGACGGATTGTACGTGTGCTGGAAATGCCGGATCAAACAACGACTGTTATTCTTCAGGGAATGAAACGTCTGATTCTAAAAGACATCACAGAGACTCATCCATATTTAAAAGGTGAAATTGAACTCTTGGAAGAAGATGTTCCAAGTAAAGACGACAAGGAATTTCAAGCTTTGGTAGAAACCTGCAAGGACTTGACAATGCGTTATATCAAATCGTCAGATGTAATGCACCAGGACTCGGCATTTGCTATCAAGAACATTAATAATTCAATGTTCCTGGTTAATTTCATTTGTTCGAATCTTCCGTTCAAGAAAGATGAGAAAATGGATTTATTAAGCATTAACTCATTGCGTGAACGTACTTATCACCTATTGGAAATCTTAAACCGTGAGGTCCAGTTGGCTGAAATCAAGGCATCTATTCAAATGCGTGCCCGTGAAGATATCGACCAGCAACAACGCGAATATTTCCTGCAACAGCAAATCAAAACGATTCAGGACGAGTTGGGTGGTAGCGGTCAGGAACAGGAAATTGAAGAAATGCGCCAGAAGGCGGAACGTATGCGCTGGAATGTGGAGGTCAGAGAAACTTTCCTGAAAGAATTGGCCAAGTTGGAACGTACTCATCCGCAATCTCCGGATTACAGTGTTCAGCTTAACTACCTTCAAACCATGCTAAACCTTCCGTGGGGAGTTTATACGACAGACAATCTGAATTTAAAGAATGCAGAGAAGACATTGAATAAAGACCACTATGGACTGGAAAAAGTGAAAGAGCGTATTTTGGAACATTTAGCTGTACTAAAATTGAAAGGTGACATGAAATCACCTATTATCTGTCTATATGGTCCTCCGGGAGTTGGTAAGACATCCCTCGGAAAATCCATAGCGTCTGCATTAAAACGAAAATATGTACGTATGTCCTTAGGAGGCGTACACGATGAAGCAGAAATTCGCGGACACCGTAAAACATATATCGGTGCTATGCCGGGACGAATCATCAAAAGCTTGATCAAAGCCGGTGCTTCCAACCCTGTTTTTATTCTGGATGAAATAGACAAGGTGAGTGCCGACCGCCAGGGCGACCCGTCGTCTGCTTTGTTGGAAGTGCTCGACCCGGAACAGAATACTTCTTTCCACGACAACTTTCTGGATGTAGATTATGACCTGTCAAAAGTCTTGTTTATTGCAACTGCCAATAACTTGAATACAATCCCCGGTCCATTGCTCGACCGTATGGAACTAATTGAAGTCAGCGGCTATATCACGGAAGAAAAGATTGAGATTGCCCGTAAACACTTACTCCCCAAGGAACTGGAAGCTAACGGATTAAAGAAGAGTGATATTAAACTTCCGAAAGAAACATTGGAAGCTATCATAGAGTCATATACCCGCGAAAGCGGTGTCCGTGAACTGGAAAAGAAGATTGGCAAGATTCTTCGTAAGTCTGCACGTCAGTATGCAACGGACGGATATTTTGCTAAAACGGAAATTAAGCCGACAGACTTGTATGACTTTTTAGGTGCACCGGAATATACACGTGACAAATATCAGGGAAATGATTACGCAGGTGTAGTGACCGGATTGGCATGGACAGCTGTAGGAGGTGAAATACTCTTTGTTGAAACCAGTTTGAGCAGAGGCAAGGGCGGACGTCTCACATTAACCGGTAATCTGGGAGATGTAATGAAGGAATCTGCTATGCTTGCACTTGAATATATCAAGTCGCACGCTTCACTTTTGCAGCTTAACGAAGATATTTTTGATAACTGGAATATTCATATCCACGTTCCTGAAGGCGCAATTCCTAAGGATGGACCGTCAGCAGGTATCACTATGGCTACTTCTTTGGCTTCCGCATTGACACAAAGAAAAGTGAAAGCTAATATTGCCATGACAGGAGAAATAACTCTCCGTGGTAAAGTGCTTCCCGTAGGTGGTATCAAGGAAAAGATTCTAGCCGCCAAACGTGCCGGCATCAAGGAGATCATCATGAGTGTAGAGAATAAGAAAAATATTGATGAAATTCAGGATATCTATCTGAAAGGATTGACTTTCCACTATGTAAATGACATAAAGGAGGTATTTGCAATAGCTCTGACAAACGAAAAAGTGGCGGACGCCATTGATTTATCTGTTAAGAAACCCAGCCAGGAATGACATTTGAGTTACAATATACAGACACTAAAAGTAATGCCCGTGCAGGTTTGATTACAACAGACCACGGGCAAATACAAACCCCTATCTTTATGCCTGTGGGTACACTGGGCACAGTTAAAGGAGTACACCTGACAGAACTGAAAGAGGATATTCGAGCGCAGATTATTCTGGGGAACACCTACCATTTATATCTTCGTCCGGGACTAGAGGTGATTGAAAAGGCAGGTGGCCTGCATCGTTTTAACGGATTCGACCGTCCTATGCTTACTGATAGCGGTGGTTTTCAGGTATTTTCCCTCGCCGGAATCCGGAAATTACGGGAAGAAGGTGCTGAATTCCGTTCTCATATCGATGGCAGCAAGCATATTTTCACGCCGGAAAAAGTCATGGATATAGAACGTACGATCGGAGCCGATATCATGATGGCTTTTGACGAATGTCCTCCGGGAGACTCGGACTATGCGTATGCCAAAAAGTCACTAGGGTTGACACATAGGTGGCTCGACCGATGTATACAACGTTTTAATGAAACCGAACCTAAATACGGTTATAATCAATCTCTTTTTCCTATCGTGCAAGGATGTGTTTATCCCGACTTGCGTAAGCAGTCTGCAGAGTTTGTAGCTTCTAAAGGTGCCGACGGGAATGCTATCGGTGGTCTTGCGGTAGGCGAACCGGTAGACAAGATGTATGAAATGATTGAGATCGTCAATGAAATTCTTCCCAAAGACAAACCGCGTTATTTAATGGGAGTCGGCACTCCTGTCAATATTCTTGAAGGCATAGAGCGGGGAGTCGATATGTTCGATTGCGTGATGCCTACAAGAAACGGACGAAATGGCATGCTGTTTACAAAAGATGGAATCATTAATATGCGAAACAAAAAATGGGAAATGGACTTCTCTCCTATTGAAGTAGACGGAGCTTCCAGCGTAGACACTCTATACAGTAAAGCATATCTGCGTCATCTTTTCCACGCACAAGAACTGCTGGCAATGCAAATCGCTTCCATACACAATCTGGCATTCTATCTATGGTTAGTGGGTGAAGCCCGGAAACATATCATTGCCGGAGATTTTTCTACTTGGAAACCGATGATGGTTAAAAGAGTATCAACTAGATTATAAGGAATGAAAAGCAATCGATTTATAAAACGGCTGGACTGGTATATCATCAAGAAGTTCTTGGGGACATACGTATTTGCTATTGCATTAATCATTTCTATTGCAGTAGTGTTCGACTTCAACGAGAAGATGGACAAGCTTATGGAGCATGAAGCTCCTTGGAGTAAAATCATCTTTGAATATTACATGAACTTTATCCCCTATTTCTCTAATCTGTTCAGTCCGCTGTTCGTATTCATTGCCGTTATTTTCTTTACTTCCAAACTGGCGGAAAATTCTGAAATTATTGCCATGTTCTCTACCGGCATGAGTTTTAAGAGAATGATGCGTCCGTACATGATTTCTGCTGCCATTATTGCATTAACAACATTCATGTTAAGCTCGTATGTGATTCCTAAAGGAAGTGTGACGCGCCTGAACTTTGAAGATAGGTACATCAAACCTAAAAAGCAGAATACGGCACGTAACGTACAGTTGGAAGTGGATAGTGGTGTCATTGCATATATAGATAACTATAACAACGCAATGAAGACAGGAAACCGTTTCTCTTTGGATAAATTTGTCGATAAAAAACTGGTTTCACATTTGACCGCACGCCGTATAACTTATGATACTGCTACCGTCCACAAATGGACTATCCATGACTATATGGTACGCGAATTAGACGGTTTAAAGGAAAAAATCACCAAAGGAGACAAAATCGACTCTATAATCAACATGGAACCATCCGATTTCCTGATTATGAAGAACCAACAGGAAATGCTGACCAGTCCTCAATTGAGTGATTATATCGAGAAACAGAAACGAAGGGGATTTGCCAATATTAAGGAATTTGAGATTGAATATCACAAACGAATTGCCATGTCATTCGCCTCTTTCATTCTGACAATTATTGGTGTTTCGCTTTCGTCACGGAAAACAAAAGGCGGTATGGGACTTCATCTGGGTATCGGATTAGGATTGAGTTTCTCTTATATCTTATTCCAGACAATTACTTCAACTTTTGCTATTAATGGAAACGTACCTCCTGTTATCGCTGTGTGGATTCCAAACATCCTTTATGCGGGTATCGCATTTTTCCTGTACCAGAAGGCGCCTAAATAGAAGGATAAAGAATATATAAAATAGAAGTTCCGCCTATTCCTGCTTGAAAGCAAGTGTAGGCGGAACTTTTTTGTTGTATCCATTTCCTCTTTTGTCTATTCTTCATTATTCGCCAGACAGCGAACCGAAAAATACCTCTTTCTCCTTACATTTCCAAAATCGTCAACCGACTTCTTTTACATAAGCAGAAAGATCTGCAGCAGAGATGTTTTTGGCTATAATAACACCATTTCCATCCAATAAATAGTTAGTGAACCCCCGATTCAAACGGTACTTCTTAAACAATCCGGAGTCCTCGCCTTCTGTTTCCACGAAACAAGTGGGCGTAACTATTTGGTCCTTACGAACGGTTTCCTTGAAAATCGACTGATATTCGTCAAACGATACGGAAACCATTTCCACATTACGGGAAGAACGAAGCACATTGCTCAAACTTACATTTTGCATCCGGGACTGCGCATCATAACTTGCCCAAAAACTTAGCAACACATAGCGGCCTTTCATATTAGCCAGTTTAAATGCAGGTTGCTCTTCTGATGTAGATTCGATTTTAAAATCAGGGGCTACATCACCCTCACTCAAACCTCTGGTCGGTTTGTCTTTCTCAACGAAAGCGGTCAAGGAACAAATCAGTAATACAACAAAAATCCATTTTACATGTCTCATGTAATTCGGTTTTAGTTAATACTATCCGGGACTGTCCTTAAACAGTGGTTTCTTCCCGAAACGTTGTCTTTTCAGGCATCAGGCGAAGAGGAATCCGCTGATTATCAGAGCCTTTATTTTTGAAACCGAGTGCAAAGGTAAGTAATTATTAAATTAACTTCCAAAAAAACAAGCAAAAATCTTACTTTTTGAGTATAACTTTTTATGTTATTTAGCATAAAAACGAACTTTTTTCTCTACTTTTGCAGGATTAAAGTCTATTTCTTATGCAACCATCAAATACTGAATTAATTCTGATTCGAGTTACTGGCGAAGATCGCCCGGGACTGACCTCATCCGTGACTGAAATACTTGCCAAATATGATGCTACCATTCTCGACATCGGTCAGGCGGATATTCATAACACATTGTCATTGGGTATCCTTTTCAAAAGTGAAGAAAGACATTCCGGGTTCATCATGAAAGAACTGTTGTTTAAAGCTTCTTCATTGGGAGTCACGATTCGGTTTGAGCCAATCACGACCGAACAGTATGAGAATTGGGTAGGTATGCAAGGTAAAAACCGCTATATCCTGACTGTGTTGGGGCGCAAGCTTTCTGCGCTGCAACTATCCGCAGCTACCAAGATATTGGCCGAGCAAGGTATGAACATTGATGCTATCAAGCGTCTGACAGGTCGTATCCCATTAGATGAAGACAAGACAGACACACGTACCCGTGCCTGTATCGAATTTTCCGTGAGAGGGACTCCCAAAGACCGAGTTGCTATGCAGGAAGGATTAATGAAACTGGCAAGCGAACTGGAAATGGACTTTTCTTTCCAACAAGATAATATGTACCGCCGTATGCGCCGCCTAATTTGTTTCGATATGGATTCTACATTGATTGAAACAGAAGTTATTGATGAATTGGCTATCCGTGCCGGTGTAGGTGATCAGGTTAAAGCTATTACAGAAAGTGCCATGCGGGGAGAAATAGACTTCACGGAAAGCTTTACGCGTCGTGTAGCACTCTTAAAAGGACTGGACGAGTCTGTGATGCAGGAGATTGCAGAAAGTCTGCCTATTACAGAAGGTGTGGACCGATTGATGTATGTACTGAAGAAATATGGTTATAAAATTGCTATCCTTTCCGGAGGGTTTACTTATTTCGGTCAATACCTGCAAAAGAAATACGGCATCGACTATGTATATGCAAATGAGTTGGAAATTGTTGACGGGAAACTGACCGGACGTTATCTGGGAGACGTGGTAGACGGGAAGCGGAAAGCTGAACTACTCCGATTGATAGCTCAGGTCGAGAAAGTGGATATTGCACAGACAATTGCTGTAGGAGACGGTGCAAACGATCTGCCGATGTTAGGAATTGCCGGACTCGGCATTGCATTTCATGCCAAACCCAAAGTTGTGGCAAATGCCAAGCAATCCATTAACACTATCGGACTTGATGGAGTACTCTATTTCCTAGGATTCAAAGATTCTTATTTGAATATGTAATTGAGAGAGAAAAATAGTTTATCTTTGCTAACAAATAAATTGAAAGAATGAAGTTTTCCGAACTGCAACTTAATGCAAATGTGCTTGAGGCGCTCGATGCCATGCGATTTGACGAATGTACACCTATACAGGAACAAGCAATTCCAATAATACTTGAGGGTAAAGACTTGATAGCAGTGGCACAGACAGGTACAGGTAAGACGGCAGCATTTCTGCTTCCCGTACTGAATAAACTATCCGAAGGTAAACATCCGGAGGATGCGATTAATTGTGTTATCATGTCTCCTACCCGGGAATTAGCGCAACAAATCGACCAGCAAATGGAAGGTTTCTCCTATTTTATGCCTGCATCAAGTGTGGCGGTATATGGTGGAAACGACGGTATCCTGTTCGAACAACAGAAAAAAGGGCTTACATTAGGAGCTGACGTAGTTATTGCTACTCCCGGACGTTTAATCGCTCATTTAAGTCTTGGATATGTAGATCTTTCCAAGGTTTCTTATTTTATATTGGACGAAGCGGACCGTATGCTCGATATGGGATTTTATGATGATATTATGCAGATAGTGAAATACTTGCCGAAAGAACGGCAGACTATCATGTTTTCTGCGACAATGCCTGCCAAAATCCAGCAGTTGGCAAATACCATCCTGAATAATCCATCGGAAATAAAACTTGCAGTTTCAAGGCCTGCCGATAAAATTATCCAGGCTGCCTATGTTTGCTACGAGAATCAAAAGTTGGGAATTATACGTAACCTTTTTATGGATGAAGTTCCCGAACGTGTTATTATCTTCGCGTCTTCTAAAATCAAGGTTAAGGAAGTGACAAAAGCCTTGAAATCAATGAAGCTGAATGTAGGAGAAATGCACTCGGATCTTGAACAAGTCCAACGAGAAGCAGTTATGCATGATTTCAAAGCCGGAAGAATTAATATATTAGTAGCTACGGATATCGTGGCACGCGGCATTGACATTGACGATATCCGCCTGGTTATCAACTTTGACGTTCCTCATGATAGTGAAGATTATGTGCACCGTATCGGACGTACGGCACGGGCCAACAACGATGGGGTCGCACTTACATTTGTCAGTGAAAAAGAGCAGAGTAACTTTAAAAGTATAGAGAACTTCCTTGAAAAAGAAATCTATAAAATTCCTATTCCAACAGAATTAGGTGAAGCTCCCGAATATAAGCCACGTTCTTTTAGTAATAAGGGCGGCAACTATTCAAAGAGAAGAAACTTCAAAGGAAAAAGAAACAATGGAGGAGGAAAAGGGAACAACCGTCCCTCTCCCAGGCAGAACTAAATCTTTATTTGGTTGAAGCAATGGTCAGAGTACCGTCAAAACTGATTTCCAACTCTGCTATACTATATACAGAACTCTCCGGAATGGCTAAAATGGCTTGATAATGAAAACCATTCCGGTCTACTTTTAAAAACTTGGTATCAGATAAAATAGCCTGTACCAAGAAATCTTCGGGCACAACCTTATCAAACATTTGTTTCGTTATATCACTGGCAAATAAACTTTTCTTGCCTTCATAGACACAAATGTGCATCACATTGTCGTAATACACATTGTCCATGCTAATCCCGTCTTCAGAATAAGTTGTTTTGATAACTTTCATCTTGGAAGGATTAATATATACATAAGCACGATAACGAGCGCCATTATAAGTCACTACACTATCGCGTTTGGTTACTTCAGTATAGGTGGGAATAACCACTTCCTCACGGACAAAAGACAATGAATCATTAAAGTCCTCCGACTTATGCAGCTTGATGATATTATCCGTTATGGAATGAAACCAGAATATATGTTCTGCCTGCTTATCAATCTTATAATAAGTCGTATCATTCCCATAAGTATAAAGAGTGTCCCGTATAATTTTAAAAGCAATTGGAGCACTTTGCGAGTCTGCATAGAAAATTGTGTCTCCTTCTACGCGCATCAACGGGCTCTCCGTTTCATCATTCAGCCAAATCCCCTGCAACATTTCCTTGGCATTCGAATCTTCCTTCTCCTCCTCGGAAAAATACGAATTCTTATTGCCGGTACATGCCATAAGAAAGATAGCTATTAACGATATTACCACATACTTTATCATTTGTCTCAATTTTGTAGTAAAGATACTCTTATTATCTTATTTACCAATACATGAGTAAACGAATCCAAGTTCTTCCATTTCTTTTTTATCATATATATTACGACCGTCCAACACAATCTGTTGTGCCATTGTTTTTCTGATAACCGCCCATGAAGGCAAACGGAACTCTTTCCATTCAGTCACCAACATCAAAGCATCAGCGTCAAGTACTGCATCATACATATCGCAAGCATAATAAACTGAATCTCCAATCCGACGTTTACATTCTTGCATGGCAGCAGGGTCGTATGCACGTATCTGACAACCGGCTTTCAGCAGCTTATCAATCAATACCAATGCCGGGGCTTCGCGCATATCATCCGTTTCCGGTTTAAAAGCCAATCCCCATAAAGCAATGGTCTTATCCTTTAAGTTGTCATTAAATTGTTTTACTAATTTATCAAACAGCACACTTTTCTGAAGTTCATTTACTTCTTCCACGGCACGAAGTACCTGCATCGGATATCCGTTTAGTTCCGCCGTTTTAATCAAAGCTTTTACATCTTTAGGAAAACATGAACCACCATATCCGATGCCCGGATATAAGAACTTACGCCCAATACGAGTATCGGAACCAATTCCGCTACGTACCATATTTACGTCTGCGCCAACCAGCTCACACAGGTTTGCGATGTCATTCATAAAACTGATACGGGTTGCAAGCATTGAATTCGCTGCATATTTAGTCATTTCCGCAGAAGGAATATCCATGAAAATCACACGGAAATTATTTAATAAAAATGGCTTATACAATTTAGACATCAACTTCTCTGCACGGGCTGACTCCACTCCGACCACTACACGGTCCGGACTCATGAAGTCACTGATTGCATTTCCTTCTTTTAGGAACTCCGGATTAGAAGCAACATCGAAATCTATTTTAACTCCTCTCTTATCCAATTCTTCCTGGATAACAGCGCGGACTTTTGGGGCAGTTCCTACTGGAACAGTACTCTTTGTTACTACCAATTTATATTGTTTCATATTGCGGCCAATGGTACGGGCAACTTCCAGTACGTATTTCAGGTCAGCACTTCCGTCCTCGTCCGGAGGTGTACCAACAGCACTGAATATAACTTCCACATCATCCAGACAACTTTCGAGTGATGTAGTAAACTTCAACCTTTTTGCTTTCATGTTACGAAGTACCATTTCTTCCAATCCGTTTTCATAAATTGGAATAATCCCCTTCTGCAAAGATTCTATTTTCTCACTATTTGTATCAACGCATGTTACGTCTACACCGATTTCAGCGAAACATGTACCCGACACTAAGCCGACATATCCTGTTCCCACAATTGCAATTTTCATACTTATCTATTGTTTGTTAGTCGTTTATTCAAAATATACGGCGTCCTTAAAGGCAGTCCCTTCTCTGTCTTTAGAGGATAATAACATTTGTGTTTCCGACAGTGGCCAATCTATTCCCAATGTTTTGTCATTGAATAGAATAGAAGCTTCTGCTTGAGGAGCATATTTATTATCTACTTTATATGTGAAAATAGCTTCCTCGCTCAATACGGCAAAACCATGGGCAAAGCCACGGGGAATAAAAAACTGTCTCTTGTTTTCTTCACTAAGCAGTACACTTACATACTTTCCGAATGTAGGTGACGATTTACGTAAATCGACTGCAACATCTAAAACTTCCCCTTTGATGACACGGACCAATTTAGCCTGGCTATATTCACCCTTTTGATAATGCAATCCACGTAAAACCCCAAAAGATGATTTCGATTCATTATCCTGCACAAAGTTTACAGGACCAATATGAGATTCAAACTCTTCTTTCTTAAAGGCTTCCATAAAATATCCCCTTTCGTCGAAGAATACTTTAGGCTCTATCAGCCATACTCCGTCTATTTCCGTCTGTATATAGTTCATTGTTAATAGTGCTAAATAAAACGATGCAAAAGTAGTGATTTTTTTGTAGTTTTCTGGGATATATTCAATTTATCTCTTAATTTTGCACACATGATTGAATTGGCACAACATATAGAGGCTTTACTATTGGAGAACGACTGCGTCATCGTTCCGGGATTTGGTGGATTTGTTGCACACTATGCTCCCGCAACTCATGTAAAAGAAGAAAATCTTTTTTTACCCCCTACCCGTACGATTGGTTTTAATCCTCAATTAAAATTGAATGATGGAGTATTGGTACAATCTTATATGTCAGCATACGATACCAGTTTTGCTGATGCAACTCGCATCGTAGAAAAAGAAGTAAGTGCATTTATCGAGATTCTCCACGAAGAAGGGAAAGCCCATTTGGAAAATGTTGGTGAGATTCATTATAATATTTATGGAAATTATGAGTTTATACCTTATGATTGTAAGATAACGACTCCTTCATTATATGGTTTGGATTCTTTTGAGATACACGAACTTGCTACTTTGCAACAAAAGGTCTTGATACCAGCCAATCTGACTAGAGAGAAGAAAACTTATGAGATAAGGATCAATCGTGTATATCTCCGTAATGCAGTAGCTATGATTGCTGCTGTCATACTGTTTTTTGCTTTCTCAAACCGGGTAGAAAATACAGATATTCAGAAAAACAACTATGCGCAATTATTGCCTGGTGAACTTTTTGAGCAAATAGAGAAACAATCGGTTGTAGTAACTCCTGTTTCTGTAAAGAGTAGGGGTACACAACAACAGGTGCAAAAGACATCTGTTCCCAAAATTACAGTAGATAAAGCTAAAACCTCAAGGCCTATTGCGGTTAAAGAAGTAAAAGTCAACAAGCAAGAAACAGTTCCTGCTCCTGTCGCTGCTAAATCACAAGCAAATTTCAATCATCCTTTCCATATTATTGTAGCAGGCGGAATCAGCATGAAAGATGCAGAAGCTATGGCAAATCAATTAAAGGAAAAAGGATTTGCAGAAGCCAAAGCCCTCAATACGGCAGGCAAGGTACGTGTCAGCATACGCTCATTTGATAATCGCGAAGAAGCAACCAAGCAATTGCTAGAGTTGAGAAAAAACGAAACTTATAAGAATGCCTGGTTACTGGCAAAATAAAATCCCCCTTTTAAAAACATGAAACGAGTTCTTTGTCCTAAATGTGAGAATTACCTTTATTTTGATGAAACTAAGTATAGCGAAGGCCAATCGCTCGTATTTGAGTGTGAGCATTGCGGCAAGCAATTTAGTATCCGGTTGGGGAAAAGTAAAGTAAAAGCTCTTAGAAAAGAAGAAAATCTGGAAGAAGAAGCCGAAGTACACAAAGAAGAATTCGGATATATCACAGTGATCGAAAATGTATTCGGCTTTAAGCAAATATTACCATTGCAGGAAGGTGATAATGTGATAGGGCGTCGTTGTGTAGGAACTGTCATTAATACCCCTATCGAAAGCGGAGATATGAGCATGGATCGCCGTCACTGTATTATCAACATAAAGCGTAACAAGCAAGGAAAGCTCATTTATACACTGCGGGACGCTCCGAGCCTTACTGGAACATTTCTCATGAATGAAATTTTGGGAGACAAAGACCGGATACGGATTGAAGATGGTGCTATTGTGACAATTGGTGCTACTACATTCATTCTCCACACAGCCGAAGAATAAGGAATTGCATTTCAAGACGACAGTATAAAGTCAGCCCCACTATTCTGAAAGAATAGTGGGGCTGACTTTATATAATCCTTTTATAAAAGAATATCCTTCACAGTTTCAAGCATACCTTTTTCTAGGATTGAATCTAAATTCGCTTTCACGGCTTCTGCCAACCCCGGAATTTTATTCAGGTCTTCTCCCCAAATAAATTCGGCACCTAATACACCTTCTGTTACCTTCTTTGTACAGCCTGTTGCCCAAAGTTCTTTCAGTAGATTCATAATTTCGGGAGCATCATTCGGAACAATTTCAGCGCCATCTGTACGTACACCACCTTTATAGTAAGTAATGATAGCGGCTAAACCAAGTACCAATCCTTTTGGAAGCTTACCTTTACGTCCCAGATATGTTTTCAGACCTGGCAGGTCACGAGTCTCATATTTCGGGAATGAGTTCAGCATAATGCTTGTTACTGCATGATCTACAAATGGGTTATTGAAACGCTCCAATACATCAGTAGCAAATTTTTCTAATTCATCCTTCGGCAGATTCAATGTTTCCATCAACTCGTCAAACATCACCTTATGGATATACTTACCAATTACTTCATGTTGGCAAGCATCGCGAACGATGTTTACGCCGGATAAATAAGCAACTGGAGAAAGAACTGTATGAGGGCCGTTTAACAAAGTAACCTTGCGTTCGTGATAAGGAGCTTCTGACGGAACGAATAATACATTCAAACCTGCCTTATCCGCCGGGAATTCTTTTGCAACTTTCTGTGGAGCTTCGATTACCCACAAATGGAAAATTTCAGCCTGTACAACGAGGTTGTCATCATACTGTATTTTTTCTTTAATAGTATCGATATCCTTACGCGGGAATCCGGGAACGATACGGTCTACCAATGTAGCATATACGCCACAGGCTTCTTCAAACCATGTTTTAAATTCACCACCCAAGTTCCATAATTCAATATACTGATAAATAGTCTCTTTCAGTTTATGTCCATTCAGAAAAATAAGTTCGCAGGGGAAGATAATCAATCCTTTTGACTTGTCACCATTAAATGTTTTAAAACGGTGATACAGTAACTGGGTCAGTTTGCCCGGATAAGAAGCAGCAGGTGCATCTTCAAGTTTGCAAGTTGGATCAAAAGCTATTCCAGCTTCCGTAGTATTCGAAATAACGAAACGCATTTCCGGTTGCTCTGCCAACTTCATGAATTCGTCATTTTGAGTATATGGATTTAATGCACGGCTGATTACGTCAATCATTGTCAGGCTATTAACAGTTTCTCCTTTATCTAATCCTTGAAGATTGACATGGTAAAGATCATCCTGTGCGTTTAACATATCGACCATACCTTTATCAATCGGTTGAACCACTACTACACTACTATTAAAATCTGTTTTCTGGTTCATGTTATAAATAATCCAATCTACAAATGCGCGTAAAAAGTTACCTTCTCCAAATTGGATAATACGCTCCGGACGTTGTGTCTTAGGAGCAGTTCCTTTGTTTAATGCTTTCATGTTAGTTGTAATTTATAAAGTTGATATTATACAAATTCAAAATAAAAATCAATATTTTCCTTAATCAATATATCAATAGGCATATACTTTACGGAATCGACACTCTTCTTAAATACTACATGGTCACACAAGGCTTTCACCCCGCAATATCCTTGTAATCCGGGACGTTGCCCTATCAAATAATGTACATCACCTGATTTCAAAAGGTCTACATTTGCTTTCAGAAGGTCATATCCTATCAATCCCTTCATGCTATGTTCTGCGTGGCGAAGGTATTCCCCCAGTTGATAGACTCTGGAATTAAAGACGATTCCGAGCACAGCTTTCGGGTGTGCTTGAAAGAACTCGTCCAACGTCTGCTGGTTATTTTCCTGATTGGACTTATTGAGCACTACTTCATGAATTGTCAAGTTATCATATTCTTCCGTTATATAACTCATAAAACCTTTCAAACGGCGTTGCATCTGTATTTCGGCAGGGTTATTTTTATTATTGCTTAAAAATAGCACTAACTCCTGCCCTTCTCCCAATGAATAATTACGCATCAATATCTTAGCAGCAATGTATCCGCTTTTATATGAGTCCTGCCCAATATATGTTAATGCATTCGCTTCTTCCATATTGAAATCGACAAATGCGTAGGCTATCTTATTTTCCTGTAAATAAGATGTTAATTCTATTGTTTCTTCCCGGAAATTCGGAGCGATCAACACAGCATCTACACTGCTGTCTCTAATAGTGTGACAAGCCTCCTGATAGCTCTTCTTGTCTCCATGATGATAACAAAGGTAGTTCACACTCACGTTAAAAGGGCGTAACTCTTGCCGTGCACGTTCTATACCGCCCACTACCGAATGCCAGTAGTCATGTTCTATATAATATGGGATCAGACAAATAAAAGTATATTTCTTTTTAGCCGCCAGTCCGATAGCAAACACATTGGGCTGATAATGAATCTCATCCAATACCTTTTGTACTTTAGCTTTACTTTTTGAAGACACGTCACCTCGATTATGCAATACCCGATCAACTGTTCCGGCAGAAACACCGGCCATACGGGCTATGTCTTTTATAGTATAGTTCTGGTCCTCCATAGTGCTAAAACTTAAATATTATAAATAATCGCTGCAAATATACGAATTATTTTGTTACTCCAAGTAAATTTTCTATTTTTGTGTTCGATAACGGTTAATAAAACTAAAACGATATTTACGCCTATTAGCTTTAAAATCAATACTATATAGGTATAAATGTAGAAAGTAATAATTTTATATACTTAAAACACAGTAATAATGAAGAACTTCATGGATGAAAACTTCTTGCTGCAGACAGAAACTGCACAAAAGTTGTATCACGAGCATGCGGCTAAAATGCCGATTATCGACTATCACTGTCACTTAATCCCCCAAATGGTAGCCGACGACTACAAGTTTAAATCACTGACTGAAATATGGTTGGGCGGTGACCATTACAAATGGCGTGCAATGCGTACTAATGGTGTAGACGAACGCTTCTGTACGGGAAAAGCCACAGATTGGGAAAAGTTCGAAAAATGGGCGGAAACAGTGCCTTATACGTTCCGTAATCCACTATACCACTGGACTCATTTGGAGTTGAAAACAGCTTTCGGCATTAATAAGATATTGAATCCAAAAACTGCACGTGAAATTTATGATGAATGTAACGAGAAACTTGCCCAACCTGAGTATTCAGCTCGTGGAATGATGCGTCGTTACCATGTAGAAACCGTATGTACTACTGATGATCCGATTGATTCGCTGGAATATCATATCAAAACGCGTGAAAGCGGATTTGAAATCAAAATGTTACCAACTTGGCGTCCGGACAAAGCAATGGCAGTAGAAGTTCCTGCCGACTTCCGTGCCTATGTAGAAAAATTATCAGAGGTTAGCGGTGTTACTATCTCCAGCTTTGACGACATGGTTGTTGCTTTACGAAAACGTCACGATTTCTTTGAAGAACAAGGATGCCGCTTGTCCGACCATGGTATCGAAGAATTTTATGCAGAAGATTATACTGATGTAGAAATTAAAACTATATTTAATAAGGTATATGGTGGCATTGAGTTGACTAAAGAAGAGATTTTGAAATTCAAGTCAGCAATGCTTGTGATTTTCGGTGAAATGGATTGGGAAAAAGGTTGGACCCAACAGTTCCACTATGGTGCTATCCGCAACAACAATACCAAAATGTTCAAGCTGTTAGGTCCTGACACTGGTTTTGATTCAATTGGCGAATTTACAACGGCAAAAGCTATGGCTAAATTCCTCGACCGTTTGAATAGCAATGGTAAACTAACAAAAACAATCCTTTACAACTTGAATCCATGTGCTAACGAAGTAATTGCTACTATGTTGGGTAACTTCCAGGCTGGTTCCATTCCCGGCAAAATCCAATTCGGTTCCGGCTGGTGGTTCTTGGATCAAAAAGACGGTATGGAAAAACAAATGAATGCATTGTCTGTACTTGGTCTTTTGAGCCGCTTCGTAGGTATGCTGACTGATTCTCGTTCATTCCTTTCCTATCCGCGTCATGAATATTTCCGCCGCACATTATGTAACTTGGTGGGACGTGATGTGGAAAATGGTGAAATCCCGGCTTCTGAAATAGAGCGTGTAAATCAAATGATTGAAGATATCAGCTATAATAATGCAAAGAACTTCTTTAAGTTCTAACAGATAGTAACTCAATAAAAAATCCCTCTGTTTGAATCAAAATCCAAACAGAGGGATTTTTTATTGAGTTACGTACAATTTCTTCACCGATTAAAAAGAAAACCATCTTTTCTTTTTCTTCAGTGGTGCTGTATCTTCTTCGTTTTGGCTATATATATCGGCAAATGTTTTTTTTTCCTTAACCATTTCGTAGATAACTCCCCAATCCGGTAAGCCGCCAAGATTCCGGTCATCGATAAACAAATCAGCTTTCAATTTCCGGGAAAAACCCTGATGATCTTTTTGTTCTTCAGGATAATCCTTATTAATTGCGTAAAATTCCAACCCTCTGGCTTTACACCATTCAACTGCTTCGTCCAAAAGCGCTCCTTCCCGTACACTCCACAATATCAAACGGTGTTTTTCTTGTTGCAACAACTTTAGTGTATCAATAGCGAATGGAATCTCCTCGCCAATACGTGGATAACGATGTTCTACAATCGTCCCGTCAAAATCAACAGCTATAACCATAATTGTTTAAATACCTAATTTTACACAAAGATACGGACAGTCTGCCAAAAAAACGTATCTTTGCGCTGAATTAACATTTTAACTAAAAACATAACTACATGAACAATTCCCCTCAGCGTGCTGCCAAAGGCTTTACCAGAGCATTTTGGGTCAGTAACACAGTCGAACTGTTTGAACGGATGGCATATTATGCCGTTTTCATCGTTCTCACTATTTATCTATCCACAATTTTAGGTTTTAATGATTTTGAAGCAAGTATGATCTCTGGACTTTTTTCCGGAGGATTGTATTTGCTTCCTATTTTTTCTGGTGCTTATGCTGATAAGATCGGTTTCCGGAAATCAATGATTATAGCATTCTCCTTATTGTCTATCGGATATTTAGGATTGGGCGTCTTACCTACGTTACTGGAGACGGCAGGATTAGTCAACTATGGTGCTACTACGCAGTTTAACGGTTTGCCAGATAGCTATACCCGGTGGATTATTGTTCCTGTCTTATTTATACTTATGGTCGGAGGTTCTTTTATAAAGTCTATTATTTCCGCTTCCGTAGCTAAAGAAACGACAGAGGCAACACGCGCTCGCGGTTATTCAATTTTTTATATGATGGTTAATATAGGTGCCTTCACTGGTAAAACAATTATTGATCCTTTACGCAATGTGATCGGTGAGCAAGCTTATATCTATATCAATTATTTCTCCGGTGCTATGACAATTATTGCTTTGCTTGCCGTTATACTTCTTTATAAATCTACACATACAGCAGGTGAAGGAAAAAGTCTCCGTGAAATCAGCCGGGGATTTATGAAAATTATCACCAACTGGCGTTTATTGATTCTCATACTGATTGTCACCGGATTTTGGATGGTACAGTAACAACTTTATGCCACTATGCCTAAATACGTAATCCGTATGGCTGGTGAGACGGCGAAGCCAGGGTGGATTGCTAATGTGAACCCTTTTGTGGTAGTGTGTTTTGTTAGTTTCATAACACGTCTAATGGCGAAACGGAGTGCAATTACTTCAATGAATGTAGGAATGTTCTTAATTCCTTTTTCTGCTTTATTGATGGCTTGCGGTAATTTATTAGGTAACGATATTATCTCTGGCATGAGCAATATTACTTTGATGATGGTTGCCGGAATTATTGTACAGGCACTTGCCGAATGTTTTATTTCACCTCGTTATCTTGAATATTTTTCCTTGCAGGCACCCAAAGGAGAAGAAGGGATGTATTTAGGCTTTAGCCATTTGCATTCTTTTCTTTCCTCAATCTTCGGCTTTGGTCTGGCAGGTATTCTATTGACTAAATATTGTCCGGACCCTACCTTATTTGAGACGCATGCTGCATGGGAAGCAGCCAGTGCAAATGCGCACTATATATGGTATTACTTTGCCGCTATCGGATTGATTGCCGCCATAGCATTGCTATTATTTGCAAAAATCACCGAATCCATCGACAAAAAGAAGAAATCTTCTCGATAAATATCTTCTTTTTTGCGTATATTTGCCGTCACTTTGCTGTAAAAGTTGACGGCATTTTGCATTTTTAATAAAGAGGATAAAACATGAAAGTAAAATTTATAAGCCTGGCAAGTGGCAGTAGTGGGAACTGTTATTATCTGGGTACTGAAACCTATGGAATACTAATAGATGCTGGCATTGGTATCCGTACTATAAAAAAGACACTGAAAGACTTTAATATCCTGATGGATAGTATTCGTGCTGTATTTATAACACATGATCATGCTGACCACATCAAGGCTGTAGGTCATTTAGGAGAAAAACTGAATATCCCTGTTTATACAACGGCGCGTATTCATGCCGGAATCAACCGTAGTTATTGTATGACGGAAAAACTTAGTTCATCAGTTCGTTATTTGGAGAAAAAAGAGCCTATAACTTTAGAAGATTTCCACATAGAATCTTTTGAAGTTCCTCATGACGGAACGGATAATGTAGGTTACTGTATTGAAATTGACGGCAAGGTATTCTCTTTTCTAACCGACCTTGGAGAGATTACTCCTACAGCTGCTCATTATATAAGTAAAGCCAATTATCTGATTCTCGAAGCAAATTATGATGAGGAAATGCTTAAAATGGGACCGTACCCTCAATATCTGAAAGAACGAATTACAAGTAAGACAGGGCACATGAGCAACTCTGATACTGCCGAATTTTTGGCAGAAAATATCACCGAACATCTACGATATATATGGTTATGCCATTTAAGCAAAGATAATAATCATCCGGAGTTAGCCTATAAAACGGTAGAATGGAAATTAAAGAACAAAGGAGTCATTGTAGGTAAAGATGTGCAACTGCTTGCTTTAAAGCGAAATACGCCTTCCGAGCTTTATGTATTCGAATAAAGACGAAAAAAAGATAGTAAAAAAGCTGCATTATTGTTTGGTCAAATAAAATAAAAGACCTACTTTTGCAACCGCAAACGAGGAAATAAGCACTCTTAGCTCAGTTGGTAGAGCAACTGACTCTTAATCAGTGGGTCCAGGGTTCGAATCCCTGAGGGTGTACAAGTTCCGAAGTTGCAATAAAAATTTAATGTTGCACTCTTAGCTCAGTTGGTAGAGCAACTGACTCTTAATCAGTGGGTCCAGGGTTCGAATCCCTGAGGGTGTACAAAACAGAAAAAGGAGAACTTTTACAAGTTCTCCTTTTTTTATAAATCACCGTAGCTATGATGCTACGGTTTTTTATTCTCTTCTTTTCCTTCCCACTTTTCTCTAAATTCCCATAATTGGTCGATAGTAGGATGAAAAGTAGGATTCTCCCAATTTCTGCCGATCATTGCAACTAAGGATTCCAAATAAGTCTTACCATTGATTATAGTAGTACACTTATTTAATTCATATTTCTCGGTCGGATAATTTTTAGTTTCAAGCATTTTCTTTGCCCAGTTCAGCAATTCCTGAACAGATTCATTGTCATAAGTATGTTGTGTCATATCTTTATATTTTTTCGCAAAGATACAAAGTTTATTAATTCATAAATAAAGTTGTCCATTTCTTTTCATTGCCAATATTCGAATTATTATTCATACCTTTACAATATTAAACTAAATTAGATTAATCATTAAAAAAAATAATCATGAAGAAAATTTTTATTCTGGTATGTTCGTGTACCCTATTGGCGGCGTGCGGAAATAGTTCAAAAACAAACAAAGGTACAGATACAGACAGTACCACAATCGAAGTTGTTGATATGCATAATGCGGAAACTTCGCTTGATTACGAAGGAACATACAAAGGTGTTTTCCCTGCGGCCGACTGTCCAGGCATTGAAACAACCTTAATATTAAATCCAGATAAGACATATACGCTTCACTCCGTATATATTGATAGAGATAGTTCGTTCGACGATAAAGGTACATATACTTTAAAAGGTAACTTGTTAACTCTAAAAGAAGAAAACGGAGAAATATCTTATTATAAAGTAGAAGAAAACAGGGTGCGTTTATTAACTGATGACAAACAGGAAATAACAGGAGCACTTGCCGATCACTATATATTGAATAAAGAATAAATAAAAACTTTCTATTATATTAAATTCGGCAAATCGGTAATAAGAGCGATAGACATATCCTTTTATTACCGATTTGTCTTTTTCTGATTCTAATTGGAGCAAAGAACAAAATCAAGATATTTTATGTTTATATAAATAGAGATGAACTTAAAAAAAGAACAACTTATGATTTATAATTTTTTATTCCCTACAAGGCCAAATACAGCAAAAGTATCTTTGTTCCTATTGGCGGTCCGGATAATCTTCGGAATATTATTAATGAACCATGGTATACAAAAATGGAGTAACTTTCAGGAACTGTCAACTGCATTTCCTGACCCGTTAGGTATAGGTAGTCCCCTATCCCTCGGATTAGCTATTTTTGGCGAACTTGTCTGTTCAATGGCTTTTATCATTGGCTTCTTATATCGGCTGGCAATGATTCCGATGATTTTCACAATGGCGATAGCTTTCTTTGTGATTCATGCGAATGATATATTTACAGTCAAGGAGCTAGCTTTCATTTATTTAGTTGTATTCATTCTTATGTATATTGCCGGTCCTGGTAAATATTCAATAGACCACATAATAGGAAACGAACTGCAACGGCGAAAAGCGAAGTAACACAAATATTGAAAATAATAACCTTGATTAATTAAAAAATATTATATTTGCATACATATAACAGAGGCATTATAAACATTTTTTTATTAATTAAAAAACATTTCGACATGAAAAGAGAGAAACTTACTTTAGTTGCAGTGCTACTTAGTGGCAGCCTATTGTTCAGTTCTTGTGTAGGTTCATTTGGTTTATTCAACCGTTTATCTTCTTGGAACCAATCTATTGGAAGCAAATTTGTAAATGAACTTGTATTTCTAGCTTTCAACATTGTTCCGGTTTACGGAGTGTCCTACCTGGCTGATGCTTTAGTTATTAATTCTATCGAGTTCTGGAGTGGTTCCAATCCGATGGCTAACGTAGGTGACGTAAAGAAAGTAAAAGGAGAGAACGGCAATTACATGGTAAAGACACTTGAAAATGGATATTCCATTACTAAAGAAGGTGAAACTGCTTCTATGGATTTGATTTATAACAAAGAAGCTAATACATGGAATGTAGTTGCAAACGGTGAAAGTGCTGAACTCATAAAGATGAACAACGACGGTACTGCCGATTTGTTCTTACCGAACGGCGAAAAAATGAATGTAACTTTGGATGCTCAAGGCATGATGGCAGCTCGCCAAGCTACAATGAGCAACCTTATGTTTGCAGCTCGCTAATAATTAAAGAATAAATATGTAAGAGATGAAACTTTCTCAAACGAGTTTCATCTCTTTTTTATTATCATTCCCCACTATATTACTATTCTATGCTATGAACAAGATACATATATTAATCCTTTCACTAATAACATTCACCTGTTTTTCATGCCAAAAACAGAACCCCAAGACTCAATTGGAGGAGATAGCTATCAATTTCTGTGAATCTTTTTATAATTTCAATTATCCGGTTGCCGAAGAATGGAGTACTCCGTCTTCACTATCCTATCTTAGTTTTTTAGCATCTAATATTCAGCAAAATCATTTGGATCAACTCAAAACACAAGGAGCGGCAAAAGCTTCTATCATTACTTCGAGTGAGATAACTCCTGACTCTGAAATGGCAACAGTAATCTGCCAAATAAAGAATGCATTTATTATCAATCCTATCAATGGAAAAGCGGAACGGTTTTCTTCTCTGCAAGATACACTCCAACTAATAAAAGAAGGCAATAAATGGTTGGTTAGAAAGGATATCCCACTGCAAAATGGAAAGCAAAATCACGACTAAATTTAGGATGAATAATAGGAAAATGCTCTTTTTTAGTCTCAAAAGCTGGATTGACAGCCTTCATGCCTCCATCAAAACGAAGAATAAAGAAGTCTAAGTCAAGACGAAGCCCTAACCCGTAAGCTACTGCTATCTGCTTATAAAACTTATTAAACTTGAAAACTCCACCCGGTTGATTGGCATATTCACGAACAGTCCAGATATTACCAGCATCAATAAAGACAGCTCCCTGAAATTTCCAGAACAACTTACTTCGATATTCGATACTGGCATCCAATTTAATATCTCCGGATTGATCGAGCAAATTTCCCTTACCGGCAAAAGACCCCGGACCTAGATCTCGTACACTCCATCCGCGAACACTGTTAGCTCCACCCGAAAAATATTGTTTCTCAAACGGAATAGTTTTTGCGTTCCCGTATGGAACAGCTATACCTATACCGGCATGAAATGCAAATGAATTACGATAGTCAATCCTGATATTTTTAGAGAAGTCAAACTCTCCCTTGATATATTGTGCATAAGGTATTCCAAGAATGGCATACTCATTATTAGCGTTTTTCCTAATTCCAGTCATCTTCGACAAAGCATACATTATATTTCCCGCAGACTCGAAATTAAAACGAATGGAATACGAGTTGGAAGCGATTGTATTATTAACAATAGCCCCTCCTACACTATTATAGTTATAGCTATATCCCATATTTATTATCAGGCGGTCTTGATAATTATATTGAAAAATATCATTTTGACCTTTATTTATATAGTCCTCTTTAAATCTTTCTGAAATTCGCGGCAAATAAAGGAAAGCAATATTAATCAAATCAATACGATGTTGTATTTTTTGACGTTGCGTCCACTTATAACTCCATGAAGCAGAAGCCATTGTACGCAGAAATTCAGGACGCATCTGATAGTTATATTGCAAGCCGAATTCAGTAGTTGCCCTAATTTTTCGTTTAAAATCAGAAGACACAAAAGGGAATAAAAAATTAGGGAAATTAATACTTGACTCTACTCCGAATTCTGTATAGTTATTATTTGCATACCCTGCTTGAAGTCCGGAGATCACTTCATAAGCGCCACGAAACTTTATCATAAAGGTTTCTGATCCGCGAAAAAGATTCCGATTTTGGAAAGAAACAGAAGCTGCTGCTCCCAAGTCACCGGCAGAGTTGGTCCCTTCTACCTCAAAAGCTATAGATTTATGCTTACTTTTAGTCAGCATCACATAGCAGTCAAGCTTTGTCGAATCTCCAATCTGCGTTTCCACAAAACGGATATTGGTATATTTCAATGCCGGCAAGCGTCCAAAACTGGAATATGTCTGCTGCACATCGCGCTCATTATACAAATCTCCGGGAGCAAAACGAAGATTATCCGTAAGCACCTTAGGACGCAAATACAGTTTATCTTTATAATAAATCGGATACCCTTTATAATTAATAGAGTCATTAATCTCCACACTGCTCAATGCCGACGACTGCAATACATCATAATCCGTAATAAAGTTAATCTTGTTAATCCAATATTGTTGATGTGTCTTTGCCGAATCACTGACATGAGTTTTAAATGGGTGCAAGTGTTGTGTCAAATCTACATTATAAGTATTTCGTACCGTATCTGCGGTATAGCCTATATAATCCTTATTGAATTTATAGTAACCATTCCGGAGTAATTTATCCGTGATTCGTTGCCTATCCGCATCCAACACGTTTACATCAAAATACATCTTCTCCTTCAATAAACTTTTTGCTGAATCTTGTTTCAAAAGAGCAGCTATTTGAGGATCGTTGATATCATATTTTATAGATTGAACGACGTATGGTTTTCCGGCTGTTACATCGTAATAGAGTTTTATTTTCTTCTTCTTTATTTTAGTGGAACGCTTTACCGTTGCTGCCATATATCCCATATTATGAACAGCCTTTGTGATTTCTTCTTCAGAACGTTGCGCTTCTTCTTCATTATATATCACAGGAGCATCACCTATCCTTCGTAGAAATTTATTCCCCCATTTGGTAGAATCACGTCCCGAAAGATTATAAACATATAACTGTGTTTTAATCAGGCTGAACCATTTGGCATTAGGATTCTGACGAACATACATTCGTAAAGATGAAGGCCGTATATTCTTCTGGTCCGTACGAATCTTGACTTCATCCAACAGGTAAGAACCCTCCGGCACAAACTTTGTGGATGTGCACGAAGCAAGTGACAAAATAGCGGCAGAAGCAAGCAAATAAAGAAATTTTTTCCTCATACGGTTTTACATCGATAGCATAAAAAATGCGCTCACAAAGATAAATTATATTTTCCGATGAGGAAAATAAATTAAGAAAAAGAGAGGAAAGTAAGGATAGATTGGAAATATCTTTATAGCTTTGTCACAAAATAAAGTTTATGGTATCGTTAAGTAAAAACAAAATAAAGTATATTCATTCGCTTGAGCTAAAGAAAATACGTAAAGAAGAACGAGTTTTTCTAGCCGAAGGTCCTAAACTAGTAGGCGATTTACTCGGACATTTCCCCTGTTGTTTTCTGGCAGCTACCGCATCCTGGATTCAGGAACATCCTGATCTTCGTATAAATGAAATAGCAGAAGTTTCTCAAGAAGATCTTTCACGAGCCAGTTTACTGAAAACTCCGCAGCAGGTGCTTGCTGTCTTTGAACAGCCCCAATATACTCTGACCCCGGGGGTTGCCCGCCATTCCCTTTGCCTGGCATTGGACGACGTTCAGGACCCCGGAAATTTGGGGACTATTGTTCGTTTAGCTGATTGGTTCGGCATTGAACATATTATTTGTTCGCAAAACACAGTGGATGTTTATAATCCCAAGACCATACAAGCCACTATGGGGGGGATTGCGCGGGTAAAAGTACATTATACCTCTCTCCCTGATTTTATTCGTTCACTCGGTGAAGATATACCTGTATTCGGAACTTTCCTTAATGGGAAAAATATGTATGAACAGCCATTAACCGCCAATGGTTTGATCGTAATGGGAAATGAAGGAAATGGAATAGGAAAAGAAGTAGAAACTTTAATAAATAGAAAACTTTATATTCCCAATTATCCACAAGGAAAAGAAACCTCCGAGTCACTCAATGTAGCCATAGCTACCGCAGTAATCTGTGCCGAGTTCCGTCGACAGGCTGCATGGAAATAAAATCAAACGGATAAAATAAAACAGGGAATAATACTTCCCCCTTCTCTTTTAATTCTTTTAATGACTCTTCAAAACACCGGGAAGATTGATTTAGAATATTGGAAGGATTAATTTGAAACACCGGGATATTTTTTAAAATCATCCCAGTGTTTTTTATTTCTTCAAGCTGGTCAGCAGGAAGCAAAACAATTACTCCCGGCATCCATTCAACCGACTCTATTTCTTCCGTTAGTGGAAATGTATCTCGAACAACTCCTTCATCGGTTATTTCCACTACCTGCTGTTTTATAAAACCAACATCAGGCATGAATAAATAATGAGATGCAAATCGTTTCATATCACTAACGAGTTTGACGTCTTTGCTGTTGTTGCCTGCGCTGATTCATTTGCCGTTCCTTTCTTTGTTCTATTCTCTCTTGCTGGATATGTTGCTCCACCTCGATCTGTTCCGGTTTCTTTTCACGTTGAGTTCCTGTACGACGACGGTTCATTTCTTCCGGCGTCAAACGTTGGACATCCTCTTTATGTTCTTCGGCAACTTTATGCAAGGAATCCACCACTTCTTCCTCCGAAATCTTTTTCAGAGAATCCGCTTTCAGAGCTTCTATCTTATTCAGGGAGTCACGAACAGCAAAAGCGAGAGTATCTTTGCAATGATAACGAGTCATAGTGAAATGGTCTGCTAATAGCGTTCCCCCTTTCTGCTCGCCTAACATCGGATAGTAAATGAAACCTCTAATTTCCTTCATAGCTTCCAGCGTATCAGCATATAAACGTATTTGCTGAACTCCCGGGCGGGTTATAGTCTTCAGATGATTTATCGTATCTTTTTCGTAGATAACCTGCATACCCATAGCTACCGCTCTCAAAGAATCAGCAAGCATTGGCTCCAGAAAACGATAATTCACTTCCCAAACCAAGGTATCACGGTCTTTATAGTTAGTATCGGTAGGCAATACGAACGAATAACGGTTATTCATCATCTCGCCGGTCAAACGTATCATACGCAACCAAGGCCATACATCAAGACTATCACCTGGTTCTGTCATTTTCGGTTTCTTATCTCGCAAAGCTATTAAATGATTAACTTCGTCCTGTTGGTCTTTCAAGCGTTTCTTTACTTTCTCATAGATTTTCGATAAAACTTCTGTGTTGCGTGTATACCAAACCATAGATGAGTCGAATACAGCCTGCGTAGTTCCATACTTCTTAAAAACAGCATCAATATACAACGCTTTTTTATAGTTCTCACTGTAAGGCAGGTTATCTCCCATGGACTTTGCCAGATGATAATCATATAGCAAACTCTCCATTTTCGATTCCGGGATTACGTCATTAGGTCTTTTCACTTTACATCCCGCTACCGCAAGCGCAAGCATGCAGATGAAACACAGATGAAACCGAAGCTTACTTTTCATGATTCTCAACTTCCTTTTTATCGCCTTTATCCAATGAATGATATGACTCATTCAGATATTTACTATAAAAGAGTAATAAAGCAATGATACCACAACTAATGGCAGCATCTGCAAAATTAAAGATCGGGCTGAAAAATATAAAATGCTCTCCACCTACGAATGGCAGCCATGCAGGCCAGTTTGTATCTATAATCGGGAAATAAAACATATCCACTACTTTACCATAGAACCAGGTGGAATATCCTCCGCCCTCCGGCATGAAACTCGCAATTTGTGAATGAGTGCTTTCATTGAAAATAACTCCATAGAATACACTATCTATAATATTACCTAAAGCACCGGTCAGAATCAGAGCCACACAAACGATATATCCGGTTTTGAAGCCTTTCTTTACAATTTTATATAGATACCAACCGATTAATGCAACTGCAACAATACGGAAAGTAGTCAGGAATAATTTCCCGAAAATCTCCATACCGAAAGCCATTCCGTTGTTCTCGGTGAAATAAATATAAAACCAGTCCGTCACACGTATGCTTTCGTGCCAGTACATATGAGTTTTAATCCAGATTTTAATGATCTGGTCGATAATCAATACGGAAAAGATAACGATCAGAGCGATTGTTCCCTTCGTGAATAGTTTCTTCATGCGTTCATTATAAATTAAACATAACGAGCTACAAGTGCCGTGCGTCAACATTGCGCAGCTACTTGTAGCTCGTCACCCGTAGCTTGTGTAGCTATCTATTATTTTTTACCACTGTTCTTAGCTTCAATGCTCAATGTCGCATGAGGAACAGCGCGCAGGCGTTCTGCCGGAATCAGCTTTCCGGTTTCGCGACAAATGCCATACGTTTTATTCTCTATGCGTACTAAAGCTGCCTGCAATCCCTGAATAAACTTCAGTTGGCGTTGTGCCAAACGGGTTGTTTCTTCTTTGGAAAGCGTATTAGCTCCTTCTTCCAACACTTTATATGTAGGAGATGTATCATCAGTATCATTACCGTCCAATCCCATCAAACTCTTTTTCAACTGTTCATAGTCACGTTGTGCTAGTTCCAGTTTCTCCATAATAATGGCACGGAATTCTTCAAGTTCCGCATCTGAGTATCTAGTCTTTTCTGCCATAATCTTACAATTTTAAAAGGTTAATCAATATAGTATTAGTCTTTTATCACATTCACAAACAGTGAGAAATCGTCAAAGCTAAGCTCTGTACCGTCTTTCACCTCATCAACAAGTTCAAGAGATGTGCCTAAAACCTGGTTACAAATATAAGTATTATATTCATTTACCGCATCATCTGTTTGTGTATTTTTCGAGATTGTTATTTTTATTTTATCTGTAATCTCGAAACCGCTTGATTTACGTATATTTTGTATACGATTTACCAATTCACGGGCAATACCCTCACGACGTAACTCTTCGGTAACTGTAACTTCAAGTGCCACAGTCAACTTGCCTTCATTAGCAACCAACCAGCCCGGAATATCTTCACTGATAATTTCCACGTCTGAGACTTCGATAACGGCTTCCTCTCCATTCAGGTTCAAAGTATATTTTCCATTCTTTTCCAGTTCGGAGATTGCTTCCTGCGACATTTCTGCAACGGCAGCAGCTACGGCTTTCATTTGTTTTCCAAATTTCGGCCCCAGTTTCTTAAAGTCACATTTCACTTTCTTTACCAAGACACCGGCCGCACCGTCTACGAACTTGATTTCTTTCACATTCACCTCGTTCATTATCAGGCTTTTCACAGCTTCGATATGTGCTTTCTGCTCTTCGTCCAGCACCGGCACCATGATACATTGTAGCGGTTGACGGACTTTTATATTCACTTTACGACGTAATGCCAATACCATAGAAGTAACGTCCTGTGCCATTTGCATACGGGTTTCCAATTCCTTATTTATCATTTCTTCCTGATATTTAGGGAATTCAGCCAAGTGTACGGATACTACATTATCACGTCCTGTTGCTGTAATCAAATCCGTATACAGACGATCTGCATAGAATGGAGAAATGGGGGCCATTAATTTAGCAACCGTTTCAAGACACGTATATAATGTCTGATAAGCAGACAGTTTATCTTGTGTAAATTCACCTCCCCAGAAACGTTTACGGTTCAGGCGAACATACCAATTGGATAAATTATCGTTGACAAAGTCGGAAATCAAACGCCCTGCTTTAGTCGGTTCGTATTCGTTATAACAAGTATCTACTTCTTTTATCAGCGTATTCAGTACAGACAAAATCCAACGGTCGATTTCCGGACGTTCTGCCATAGGCACATCAGCTTCTTTATACTCAAATCCGTCTACATTGGCATAAAGTGCAAAGAACGAGTAAGTATTATATAAAGTACCAAAGAACTTACGACGAACTTCTTCCACTCCTTCTACGTCGAACTTCAAATTATCCCACGGAGAAGAATTGGTAATCATGTACCAACGTAACGGATCGGAACCGTACTTTTCAATAGTCGTGAACGGATCGACAGCATTATTAAGGCGTTTGGACATTTTATTACCATTCTTATCGAGTACCAGCCCATTAGAAATAACCGCTTTATAGGATACACTATCAAATACCATAGTAGCAATAGCGTGCAATGTAAAGAACCAACCACGTGTCTGGTCTACTCCTTCAGCGATAAAATCAGCCGGATATACCTGACGGCTATCCAACAGTTCTTTATTTTCGAACGGGTAATGAATCTGCGCATAAGGCATAGCACCCGAGTCGAACCATACGTCGATCAAGTCGGATTCACGTTTCATTGGCTGACCGTCTTTCGATACTAATATAATATCATCTACATAAGGACGGTGGAGGTCAATCTTATCATAATTTTCTTCAGTATATTCGCCGGGTACAAAACCTCTATCTTTGTAAGGATTGGACTTCATAAATCCGGCAGCTACCGATTTTTCTATTTCATTGTATAATTCTTCTACTGACTCGATACACAATTCACCTGTACCGTCTTCCGTACGCCAGATAGGTAGCGGAGTACCCCAATAACGTGAACGGCTCAGGTTCCAGTCATTCAGATTTTCCAGCCATTTTCCAAAACGTCCCGTTCCGGTAGATTCCGGTTTCCAGTTGATAGTCTTGTTCAGTTCCATCATACGCTCTTTGCAAGCTGTAGAACGGATAAACCAGCTATCCAACGGATAATAAAGTACCGGCTTATCTGTACGCCAGCAGTGCGGATAGTTGTGGACATGCTTTTCTATTTTGAATGCCTGATTGTTTGCTTTCATCATCATAGCCAGAACAATATCCAGAGATTCGGCGGCTTGGGCAGCTTTCTCATCATATTTTCCGTCTATCATAAACACAGGATTGTAGGCGTTTTTCACCCATGCACCTTGATATTCCTTGTATTTTTCTACATCCACACATTCTTTTACAAAATTCTCGTCCAGTTCATTCAACAGGTAGAATTTACCAGTCAGGTCTACCATTGGACGAGTTTCGCCTCTCTTATTAATCATAAAAAGCGACGGTATTCCCGCAGCACGTGCCACGTTTGCGTCGTCTGCACCAAATGTCGGTGCGATATGGACAATTCCCGTACCATCTTCTGTAGTTACATAGTCGCCCGGAATTACACGGAATGCCTTATTACTAGCCTTCCAATCACCGTCTTCTGACACTTCAACCGGTTTTACCCACGGAATCAGTTGCTCATATTCCATGCCAATAAGGTCAGTACCTTTGTATTCGGCGATTACTTTAAATGGAACCAGTTTATCTCCTGCCTTATAATCTTCCAATTTCAAGTCAGCAGCTTTGGGGTTGAAAAGAGCATTCAACAAAGCCTTTGCCAAAACAACCGTGATAGGTTCTCCGGTATAAGCGTTATAGGATTGCACAGCAACATAATCAATTTTCGGTCCTACACAAAGTGCTGTATTTGAAGGCAATGTCCAAGGAGTAGTTGTCCATGCTATAAAATAGGGAGTTCCCCACTCTGTCATTTCCGGTTTAGGATTCTTCATCTTAAACTGAGCAACCACTGTCGTATCTTTTACGTCACGATAACAACCCGGCTGATTCAATTCGTGCGAACTTAATCCTGTTCCGGCAGCCGGAGAATATGGCTGGATAGTATATCCTTTATATAACAGTCCTTTTTTGTACAACTGCTTCAGCAACCACCACAATGTTTCGATATAACGATTATCATACGTGATATATGGATGTTTCATATCCACCCAATACCCCATTTGATGCGTCAAATCTTCCCATTCTTTGGTGTATTTCATTACGTCTTTACGACAAGCTGCATTGTAGTCGGCCACAGAGATTTTCTTACCAATATCCTCTTTTGTGATGCCTAATGCTTTTTCCACACTAAGTTCCACAGGCAGTCCGTGCGTATCCCAACCGGCTTTACGCTTCACCTGATAACCTTTCATTGTTTTGTAACGGCAGAAAATGTCTTTAATGGTACGAGCCATTACATGGTGAATACCCGGCATTCCATTAGCCGAGGGAGGTCCTTCGAAAAATACAAACGAAGGACAGCCATCACGTTCTGTCATACTCTTGGCGAAAACTTTGTTTTCGTCCCACTTCTTCAGTACATCTTTGTTCACCTGCGAAAGGTCAAACTGCGAATATTCAGTAAATCTCTTACCCATAGCTGTATCTACGATTTTACTATTTACAATTTACAATTTGAGGGGTATCCCCATTTTTAAGGGTGCAAATTTACAAAAACATTTGTTTAGTTGAGCAAAAAGCTAAGACTTTTAATCGGAATCATGTGAAGTTAACGATTATAAATAGCTGTCGGCCTAAACAAAACGGAAATCTCCTTGTTTTAGTGGGAAATAAAAAAGCACTCAATTATGAATTACGGTATCAGTATTTTATTCAGAGCAATCCCTTTGGCGATGGCACTCTTTTGCTTCGGATACGGAGCGTTTATTTATGGTTATGGAGATGCAGGAAACCGGGTCGTAGCAGGTCCTGTCGTGTTTTCACTTGGTATGATATGTATTGCACTGTTTTGTACAGCTGCCACTATTATCCGGCAAATCATACATACCTATAATGAAACAACAAAATACATTTTACCTATTGTAGGATATTTGGCAGCTCTAATCACTGTTATTAGTGGTATCTGTATTTTCAGTAATGCGACCTCTCCTTCCGCCTTTGTCGCAGGTCATGTAATAACCGGTGTAGGATTTATCACGGCTTGCGTAGCTACTGCCGCTACCTCTTCAGCCACCAAT